>Ga0207422_1000415_pt1 | contig 138856 bp, 117 predicted proteins | sample MarCyaLeptolynsp_FD_187757 | JGI IMG/M metagenome (GOLD analysis project Ga0207422, IMG submission 187757) | Marine cyanobacterial communities from Panama - species 1 Leptolyngbya sp. (SPAdes) | ecosystem: Environmental > Aquatic > Marine > Unclassified | place: Panama: Panama City | collected...
AAGAGATCGAAGCCTTCCTTTTTGTACTCTTTCTTGGGGTCTTTCTGCCCATAACCGCGCAGGCCGATGCCCTCGCGCAGGTGCTCCATGAAGCCGTGGCCAAACTCGGCGAGCTGATAGCGGCGGTTGAACGGCTTGGAGATGCCCCGGGCGCCCTCGGGGAACACCAGGATGGCCTCGTCGTTGTCCAGCAGGCGGCGACAGTTTTCCGGCGTGCCGACGATCTGTCCCCAGCGCGAAAACAGGTACGAGGCAAACGGGACCGTCGGGATGTACTTTTCGATCATCGACCGCACCAGGCGCGGCTGGGGCGCGTCCAAAAACATGGCCGCGCCGATGGCCAGGCCGTCGAAGGGCAGCTGCCCCGAGTGGTTGCCGACCAGCAAAACCCGGCCGCTGGCCGGTACGTTTTCGATGCCGTGGACCTCGCAGCGAAAATAGTTTCGATGGAGGAAGCGAGTGACCACCAGGGCGTATTTGAGGTGCTCGCGCGAAAACCCGAAGGAGTCGTAGCCGTACTCGTTTTGGCGGACCGTGAGGGCCCGGGTCCGCTCCTGGATTTCCGGGTCGAGGCGGCGGTCCACGTAGCTTGAGACCCGGTCTTTGAGCCACTGTCCTGCGCCCATCGGCCGCAACCTACCATGGTAAGGTACCCGCGATGGGGAGCGCGCAGCACGCTGTAGACGTGTCTTGCCGGGGCTTGCGGCTCGGCGTTTCACTCAATCTCGCGGAAGTCGGCCCGACTACCGGATTCATCGAGATTGGTCAGCCGCTGCCGGTCGGCAGCGAGGTGGCTTTGGTGAGCGGCGCCGTGGAGATCCTCGGTCGGGTCATGCGCGTGCGGGAAGCGGTCGAAGGCAAGGCCGCCGGCATGATCGTGTCGGTCGGCGAGCTCGCCGGCGAGGCGAAAGAGTGGTGGGACGCCCAGGTCACCGGCGCCGACCCGGTCCCGCTGGCCGACCTGGCGGCGCCCGAGATGCCCGAGCCACCGCCCGCGCCCGAGCCAGCGTCACACCCGGACTCGGCTTCGGACTCGGTCTCGGCTTCGGGCTCGGACTCGGTCTCGGACTCGGCTTCGGCTTCGGGCTCGGTCTCCGCTTCGGACTCGGTCTCGGCTTCGGACTCGGACTCGGACTCGGACTCGGACTCGGTCTCGGCTTCGGGCTCGGACTCGGCTTCGGACTCGGTCTCGGTCTCGGTCTCGGAGTCGGTCTCGGCTTCGGACACGAGCGGGGTCCCCGCCGACGACGCCGGCGCCAGCCAGACGACGATGATGGATGCCGTCGACATTGCCGCCATCGAGGCGGAAGCCACGGGCTCGGCCGACGAGGTCGCCGAGCGCGAAGCCGAGGCGGCCGCGGTCGGAGTCGACGCGTCCGACGAGGAGTCGAGCAATGGCTCGGACGGGCGCGCCGACAGCCAGTCGGACGGCGACGACGGCAAGGGCAAAAAGCGCGGTCGCCGCCGCCGTCGCAAGCGCCGCTAGTCTCGCCGCCGCCGCCGCCACACGGCGCGCGCGCCGAGGCCGAGGGCGACAAGGCCGACCACGGCCCACGTGGCGAGGGTGTATTGCCGCACCAGCGCGGTCAGTTCGTCGAGGTTGTCGCCGACCACCGAGCCGACCGCGATGATGCCGCCGTTCCACAGGGCTGCCGACACCAGGCTGTACGCCAGCACCGCTCGCGGCCGCATGCCGGCCATGCCGGCCGCCACGAAGAACAGCGCGCGAAAACCGGGCAAGAATCGATTGATGACCAGGTAGGCCGGGCCGTGTCGCTCGAATCGAGCGACCAGTCGGTCGAGGGCGGCTCGCCGCTTGCCGGCCTCGTCGGCGCCCGGGTCGGCCTTGCGCAGGCGCCGTCGCTGCCAGCCGCGGCCGGCGTAGAACGCGGCCATCGAGCCAACCCCCGCTCCGGCCATGACGGAGCCGAAAACCCCGGCAAAGCTCCAGCCGTGGCTCGTGATCAAAATGGCGCCGAAAAGCGTTACCGTGTCACCGGGGAACGGCGGAAACACGTACTCGATCAGCGCCGACGCCGCCAGCACCGCGAGCCCGAGCGGGTTGTCCTGCTCGGAAACGAACGCAATGAGCCACTCTGATATCTGGTCCACGCTGCAGGTCCCGCCGCCGCTTCGCCCGGGCGCTACCGTAGCCGTCGCGGCTCCAGCTGGTCCAGCCCACGCGGACCGCATCGAGGCCGGCCTGGGCCTTCTCGGCCAGCGCTACGACGTTCGCGCGGCCGAGGATCTGTTCGCCGCCGACGGCTATCTCGCCGGCTCCGACGACCGACGCGCCGACGAGCTCAACGGCTACCTGCGCGACCCCGACGTGCGCGCCATCTTCGCCGCCCGGGGCGGCTACGGCAGCATGCGCATCCTCGATCGCCTCGATGCCGACGCCCTGCGGGCCGACCCCAAGCCCATTGTCGGATTCTCCGATGTCACGGCGCTCTTGTCGTGGTCGGCGGTCGCCGCCGGCGTATGCGGCGTGCACGGCCCGGTCGTTACGCAGCTCGGCGAGCTGCCCACCGACGACGTGCAGTGGCTCTTCGACCTGCTCGAAGGCACTCGCCCCACCGAGCCCCTCGCCGAGGGGCTCAGCGACAGCGACAACGCCAGCGGCAGCGGCAGCGGAAAAGCCTTTGCGGGCCCTCTCACGGGGGGCAACCTCGCCATGATCAGCCACCTGCTCGGCACGCCCTACGCCGTGCCCACCGAGGGCGCCGTGCTCGTCCTGGAAGACATCGGCGAGCGCCCCTACCAGCTCGACCGCTACATCACCCACCTGCAGCTCGCCGGCGTGTTCGACACCGTCGCCGGCGTGGCTCTCGGCGACTTCACCCGCTGCGACGAGCCCCCCGGCCCGCGCCCGGTCCCGGACGCCTTCGCGGTGCTGCAAGAACGCCTCGACGCCGCCGGGGTTCCCTGGCTTCGCGGCCTGCCCGTCGGCCACGGCACTCGCAACCGGGCGTTTCGGTTCGGCGCGCGGCCGGTGCGCCCCTAAGCCCCGGCCGCCGCTTCAGGGCCTAGTGAACGATGGGCTCGTCGGCCTCGTTGCCGGGGTCGATCTCGCCGTAGCGCTGCTCGAAGCGTTCGAGGTTCTTTTGCAGGGCGCGCAGCAGTCGCTTGGTGTGCTTGGGCGACGAGATGATGCGGGCGCACACTTTGGCGCGGGAGTTCTGTGGCTGCAGGAAGGCGAAGTCGAGCAGGAACTCGTTCTCCGTGTGGTTGATGAGGACGAGGTTGGCGTACTTGCCCTGCGCCATGTCGTCGTCGATCTGAAGCTGGATCTTGGGCGCTTGCTTGGGATTTTTGTCCTCGGCCATGGGCGCAGCATACTACCCGAGCCGCCGCGCGCACCTGCCGAGGCGGGGTTCGACGCGGGCCCTGGGCCGCGTCACCCGGGCCCTGACGCCGACCGGGCGGTTACGGCGCGTCGCCCTGGGCTTCGTGGAACTGGCGGGCCGCGCCGGCGGAGCCGGCAGGGAATGCAAAGATGTTGAGCACCGGTACCAGAACGAGGCCCGCAACGACCGCGCCAAGGCCGTACGCGCGCGCCCGGTGGTCGCGCAGGTAGTCGACTTTGCGCCGGTACGGCCAGTTCTTGCGGGCCCAAACCGTGTCGAAGGCATCGTACGAGGTGAAGCGCACGGTCAGGTAGGCGGTGCCGACTGCGTACAGGGCGTCGTCGACCGGCTCGGGCAGGATGAACACGACGCACAGCACGAGCAGCGAGAACAGGTAGACCAGCACCCGGCGCAGCGCGTGAAGGATTCCGCGAAAGATCTCGATGAACAGCCGCGCGATGCTCACCTTGGGCGGCTCGCGGCCCGACAGCTCGTTTTCGACGCGCTCCGAGATCATCTCGCAAAAGGGCGTGGTGAACACGGCGAGCACGACGACCAGCGTGATGTACGCGAAGAACAAGAATGCGTCGTCGAGCAGCGACGCCAGGGACGCGGAGCCGTCGGTGACGAACGGAATCGACAGCGTGGTCTCGCCAACGGCGCTGCGCAGGGCTCGGTAGGCGAAGAACACCAGGCCGACCGGCACGGCGGCGATGAGGACCGGCGCGAGCGCCAACCGCAGCAGCGCCGGCGAACCGACCACCTTTTTCAGACCCCAAAGAGCGTCGTGAATGCCCGCGAACATGGCGTCGGACGGTAGCACGTGGGCCGATGTCGGAGCGTGTGGGTAACTCGCGGCAACCCGCCGGAACGACGTCGTTCTAGGCGGTTGGCCTGGCGGCCCCAGCGGCCGGTTTCACGCCACCAGGGACCGTGTCATGCACATGTCTTCGAACTTTCATCGGTGCCGCTGGCGGTTTCGCGCCAATCTAGGAGTGCGAGATTGGCAGCTGGTCCCTGCCAACTGAGAGGAGACAGCGCCGGCCCTTTTGCCCTTGGGTCGGCGTTGTTGTCTTTCGGCGCCGCTTCGCGGCGTTGTCTACTCGCGGGCCCGGTAACCGAAGCCGGGCACGGTTTCGATGACGTCGGCGCCGGCACCGAGGTTCTTTCGCAGTCGGCGCACGTGAACGTCGACGGTGCGCGGATTGAGCGGGTTGGGCATTTCCCAGACCGTGAGCATGAGCTGTTCACGCGTGAACACCCGCCCGGGCTCGGCCATCAGCGTCGCGAGCAGCTTGAACTCGAGCGGCCGCAGCTCGAGGGGCTGGCCGTCCCAGGTGACCGAGTGGGTGCGCGTGTCGAGCTCGAGCTTGCCGGAGACCAGCCGATCGTCGGTCTTTTCCGGGGCGGCTCCACGGGCCTCGCGGCGCTCGCCCACCCGGCGCGACAGCGCCGTCACTCGCAGGACGACCTCGCGAACATTGAACGGCTTGACGACGTAGTCGTCGGCGCCGGCTTCGAGCCCGGTGATGCGGTCGTCGTCGTCGCCTCGGGCGGTCAGCATGAGAACGCCGAGGTCACGAAGGTTCTCGTCGGCACGAAGGTTCTTGCAGACATCGATGCCCGAGATGTCGGGCAGCATGAGGTCGAGGACAACAACGGCCGGCGGCCGCTTGCCCGCGGCGATGAGCGCCTCGGCTGCCGTGCCGACGCACTCGACGTCGAAGCCGGCTTGCTCGAGGTTGAACCCCAGGAGCCGCAACACGTCGGGCTCGTCGTCGACAACGAGGACTCGTTCCCCCATTGACTACTGATCTACCATGCTCTGACCATGAGCGTGTCGTTTCGTTCAAAGTTGCTGCTGTCCCACGTCGCCGTCGCGCTCGCCGTGGCGGTGGTGGCGCTCCTGGTGACCGAGCGCTCCATGTCCAACCGCCTGGAGGAGCTGGTGGACAGCCGGCTCGTGGAGCAGGGCCGGGCGGTCGCCCGATGGGTGGACCGGTCCGGGCACCCCAACAATCTCGCGCCGCGGCTGGCCGGCGTGGTGGACGCCCGGGTCACCATGCTCGGCGGGGACGGCATGGTGCTGGGCGACTCGCTGGACCCGACGCTGGCCGCGCAAAAAGAGATCGTGCCGCCAACCGAGGGGTTCGAGATGGCCCGGGCCGGTGGCGTCGGCAAGATGACGACCTTTAGCGAGGGCCTCAACCAGGAGGTTCGTTTCGTGTTCATGCCGTCGACCGGCGGCAACGTGGTGCGCATCGGCTACGCCCTGGGCGAGGTGGAGGAGACCCGGACCGTGGTGCGTCGGCAGATCGTTCTCGGAGCCGGCGCGTCGCTGCTGGTCGCAGGGGCGCTGGCCCTGCTGGTAGCGGCGGCCCTGTCGCGGCGGTTGAGCGAGGCGAGCGCACTGGCCTCGCGCATCGCCCGCGGTGAGTACGACGCCACGCACGCGAACGTGCCCCTCGACGACGAGGTCGGCCTGGTCGCGCGCACTCTCGCCGATGCGGCCGGCGAGCTGCGCGCCGCCGACGAGCAGCGCCGCGCGTTCCTGGCCAACGTGACCCACGAACTGCGCACGCCGGTTACCTCGATCAGCGGCTACACCGAAACCCTGGCCAACTCGGACCTCGACGTCGAGACCCGTCGCGAATTCATCGACACCATTCACCGCAACGCCCAGCGCCTTGCGCGGCTGGTCGACGACCTGCTCGAGCTCGAGGCCCTGGCCGCCGGCAAGGGCGCGCCCGTAGACCGAGAACCCGTGGCGCTCGACCCCGTGGTCGAGCTGGCGGTCAAGACCATGCGCAGCCGCATCGAGGAGCAAGGGGCGACGGTCGAAACCGGCGTCGGCGCCGACGCCCGGGTGCTCGGCGACTCGGCGGCTGTCGAGCGGGTTGTTCTCAATCTAGTTGGCAATGCTGTTCTGCACGGCGGCACGGGCGTGACCGTGCGCATTGCGAGCCGACGCGAGGATGACCGCGTCATCCTGCGCGTGGCCGACAACGGCCCGGGAATTCCGTTGGATCGGCGGCGCCTGGTATTCGAGCGTTTCATGCGCGCGGGCGACGCGAAAAAGGCGACCAAGGGCACCGGTCTCGGACTGCCCATCGCTCGAGAGCTGGCCCACGCCATGGGCGGAACGTTGAACCTCGTCGACTCCGACAAGGGCGCGGCTTTCGAGCTCGTGCTGCCGGCCGCACCCTAGCGAGTGACCTGAAAGAGGTCGCTAGCTAGCCTGCTGCTTTTTCGCGGCATCGGTAGCGGCGGCGAGCTCTTCTTCGATTCGATCGATGAGCACGTCGCCGTGAAACGGCTTGAAGAGTATCTCTCGGTGGCTGCTTTTGGCCTCGACGCGCAGGGCGTCGTCGATGTAGCCGCTCATCAGTACAACGGGCATGTTTGGATGGAGCTCGACGAGCCGCTCCGCGAGCTCCAGCCCGCTCATGCCCGGCATCTGCAGGTCAGTCACGACGATGGAGGGCGCCGATTCTTGCTGGGCGAGCATGGCGAGGGCCCGGTCGCCACGCGGGGCCTGAATCACTTCGTAGCCGGCGTGCTCGAGCACCCGGGCGAGGGAGCGCCGGGCTCGTTCGTTGTCTTCGACGAGCATGACAACGCCTTCGCACTTCGAAGACGGCCGGCGCCGCGGCACGACGGGGGCGACGGCGTCGGCCGAAGCGGTGGCCGGCCACGCGACGCGAAAGGTCGTTCCTTCACCGGGACTCGATTCGACGTCGATGGTGCCGCCGGCGCGTTCAACGATGCCGTGGACCGTCGCGAGGCCGAGCCCCGTACCATCCATGCCTTTGGTGGTAAAGAACGGCTCGAAGAGGCGGTTGCGAACCTCGGCGGTCATTCCCGAGCCGGTGTCGCGGACCTCGAGGATGGCCTTTTCGTCCTCGGTGCGGCTCGACAGAAAGAGCCGACCGCCGTCCGGTGCCATGGCGTCGCGCGCGTTGGCGGTGAGGTTGAAGAGAACCTGCTCTAGCTGCCCCGGGTCGAGCTGAGCCCACGCGGGGTCAGTCGCGACGTCGATCGAAATCTGCTCGCCCGCCAGCTTGTGCAGAAGCGGGAGCGAGCGCGCAACTTCGCTCGCCAGATCGAGGGCCTTGGGCGACACGACATCCTTGCGCGCGAACGTGAGCAGCTGACGGGTGAGCGCGGCGCCTTGCTGCTGGGCCAGGAGCATGTCGCGGGCTGGCTCGAACACGTCCGGGTCGTCGATTTCGACGAGAAGCTGAGCGTTGCCGCCGATGATCGTGAGCAGGTTGTTGAAGTCGTGCGCGACCCCGCCCGCGAGCAGCCCGATGGCCTCCATTCGCTGCGAGTGGTCGAGCTGGCGGCGCAGTTCGTCTTCGCGCTCGCGCGCCGCTCGCTCTTCCGTCACGTCGCGCAGAAGCAGCAAGAAGCCCTCGCTTTCGTCATCCGACTGCGACCACGGCAGAGCCGTCGCCTCCAGCACGGCGAGGTCGCCTTCGGCCGCAGTTACCTCGAAGACGCCCGCTTTCAGTTCGTCCAGGGCGCTGCCGTTTCGGCGCAGCGGCAAATCGCGAAGGTTGCGCCCCGCAAGTTCTTCGGAGCCGGCGAGGATTCGCTCGGCGGTCGGGTTGCCGGCGACGATTTTTCCCTCCTTCGACACCGCGAGAATGCCGACGGGCAGGGCGTTGAGGAGTTCGCGCGAGCGTTTGCCGTCGCGTTCGACCCGGCGGAACGCGGCTTTGAGCGAGCGCTGCAGGGCGGCAATAACGGCGCCGGCGGTCAGGGCGGCCAACGAGGCGGTGACGTGGAACGACGTGTCTTCGGCGCGAAGGCCTCCGGTAATGCCGAGCCAGCCGCCGACCTGATAGGCGAGCGGCGCGCTAAAGGCGCTCAAGATTCCCGCGGCAAACCCCGCGCGGCCGCCGAGCAGGGCGCCGACACCGACGACCCAGGCGGGGATGACGGTGCTCGCCGAAGAACGGCCGTCGAACATGGCGAGCGTCACGTGCAGCTCGAGCCAGACCGCTCCGAAGGCGATGGCGCCGGCGAGCAGCGCTCGACCGGACCGCTCGACGAACAGGGCCACGACGGCAATCGTGAAGACCAGAAATTCCTGGCTCCACAAGGCGTTCACTCCGCCCCCGTCGGTCAGAATCGAGGTCGCACACACCGCTCCGTACCCGAAGGCGGCGCATTGGATCGCTGTCCGGATCCAACCGCGGTGCTGGGTCGTCACCCGAGACCCGCGCGGTGCGTTCGATGCAGCGCGACTCATTCCCCGCTCGGAATGGTAGCAGTGGAAACGGCTGTCTCGTGCACTGTTAAGTCGTGCATTTCCCGGCACGCGGCCGGCAGCCGTGCTGCGCTATGATCGCGGCGAATGGAGGAGTTCTTCCAGGGCAAGGAGTTTCTCGCCGCGGCGCTGGCGCTGATGACCGTTGTGTTCCTGGTGGCGCTGGTATCTCTACGGCGGGAGCTCGGCTATATCCGCGGGCTTGCCGACTACCTGGGGTACGACCTCGTCCTACGCGCCGGCAGCGATGCGACGGCCCCGGCGGCCACGCTGGCCACCGACGAGATTCGGGATCAGGTTGCCGCGGTCCTCACGACGCGCGACCCGGCGTCGGCGCACCGACAGGTCCGCGGATGGATGATGCGGGCCCACCGCCTGGAGCCGGCCCTGGCGTTTTGGATCGACTTTCTGCGGCAGCTCGGCCTGCTGTTCACGGTGCTGGGCCTGGGGCTGTCGCTGGCCGTTGGCGACGGCAGCGCCAACGAGTTGCTCGAACCGCTGGCCCTCGCGGTCTGGACCACGGTTGCGGGGCTGATCTACAGCCTGTGGCTGTCGGCGCGGTTCGGCCTGGCGGTCACGGTGTGGGCCGACACGTGCGAGAAGAACATCGAGGCGTGGAGCTCGCGCCGATCCGACGCCAGCCAGGACGTCGTTTCGTGAGGCGCCGGTCGCGGGCGCAGCCGTCGTCGCTAACGTCCTTGCTGGACGTGTTGTTCATCGTGGCGTTCGCGTCGCTGGCGCAGGCGACCGCCCGGGTCGAGTCAGTGGCCGAGCCTGCCGGCGAGGCGGAGCCCGCTGGCGAGGCGGAGCCCGCTGGCGAGGCGGAGCCTTCCGGCGAGGCGGAGCCTTCCGGCGAGGCGGAGCCTGCCGGCGAAGCGGAGTCCGCTGGCGCGGCGGACGTCGCCTCCGAATCGGGCGACACCAGGCAGCTCCGCGACGAACAGCTTTACGCCCGGGCCCTGGTCGAACTCACCGAGGCCAACGAAGACCGGCCTGCGGTGCTGGTTCGCGTAAACGCCGCCGGCATCGTGACGGCGGTGAGCGAAAAAGACACCGGCGCCGAGGAGCAGGTGGTCGACGTGCCGCTGTTGGCGCCCGACCCGAATCCCGACGTGGCTCTCGTCTATCGAGGCGTGAGCAACCCGGAGACGCGAGTTTGTCGAGTCGCCCGCGCGGCGCTGGGCGGGGCGAGCCTCGAGGGCATTTTGGTGGTGCTGGTGCCCGACGTCGCCCTCGCCGAGTTGCCGGTGGCCCTGGTGAGTGGCTTGCGTCGGGAACCCGGCTGGTGTTTGCGCGACGAGCTGGCGTTTGCGGTCGTGGTGGACCCGGCGCTTATCACCGATGAGAGGATCGAGGCGGTGCCGGCTGGCGAGCCGCCGGCGACACCCCGCAACAAGGAGCAGCAACCGTGAAGAAGACCGTGGTCGGCGTGGGCGTCATAGGCGCGCTCCTCTACTTCTTGATGGGCGGACTGGGGCTCGGCATTGGACCGGGCGAGGGGGAGGCCCCGCAAACCAGCGAGGCACCGGCCGAGACCGAGTCCGAGGTGGAGCCCGAGGCCGAGCCCAACAACGAGGGCGAGGCTGAAAAGCCGAAGCCGCCACCGTGCGAGCTTCGCCTCGATCGGCGCGGGCTCTGGCGAGGCGAGGCAACGCTGGCGATCGCGGACGCCGTGACGCAATGCCGCGAGGCGGGGCGCGCCAGCGTGACCGTCACCGGGGACGCCAAGCAGGGCGATCTGGACGAGCTCAATCGCGCCTTTGCCGCCGCCGGGATCGAGGTCCTGTCCAATCGCTAGCGTCCTGGTTTCGGGGCAGCGCGAGGCCGGCTCGGCGTGCGGTTTCGGGGACATACAGACGCGCCGGGGGGCGGCGTGGCGTCGGTCCCAAAGCGTAAGTTGCCGAAAAAACGCCGCGAATAACGCCGGTTTTGTCGCACGGAAACAGGCCCCGCCGCCTCCGGGCCTTTACGATCAAACGATGCGCGCGCTCGGCCTGGACGTCGGTTCGAAGACGATCGGACTGGCTCTCACGGATGCGCTGGGCGTGGCCGCCCATCCGCTCGTGACCCTCGAGCGGGCTGGGACCCAGCGCGATGTCGCCGCCATCGCCGACCTGGTCGGCGAGCACGAGGTCACGGATCTTGTTGTTGGCCTTCCGCTCGAGCTCTCGGGCAAGGTCGGTCACCGCGCGCGCCGAGTGCGCGTGCTGACCGACGCGCTGGCCGATCGACTGCCGGACATCGGGCTGCACGAGTGGGACGAGCGCTTTTCCACCGCCGCCGTCGAGCGCGTGCTCATTGGTGCCGACGTCTCGCGGGCCAAGCGCAAGCGCGTCATCGACAAGCAGGCGGCGGCCTATATCCTTCAGGGTTGGCTGGACGCCCGGCGTTCGGCAGCCGAGTTCGCCGCAGAGTCCCCAGCAGAGTCCGACGATTGATGTCCAAGAAAACCTTTCGCATAGCCTTGCTCATCGTGAGCGTCACCGTCGCGATCGCCCTCGGCCTGGGGGCCTACGCGGTCGATACGATGCTCGAGTACCCCGATCGCCAGCGCGAAGGCTCGGGGCAGGCGATCGCGGTCGAGATCGAGCGCGGCATGGGCTTTCCCAGCATTGCGCGCCGGCTGCACGACAAGGGCGTGGTCGACAATCCGCGGTTCTTTCGCCTCTACGCCATGCAGCAAGGCGCCACCACCAAAGTCCGCGCCGGCGAGTACGAGCTGCGCGACAACATGTCTCCGCGCCAGGTTCTCGAGACCCTGCTCGCCGGTGTCGAAGACGTCACGGTACGCATCACGATTCCAGAAGGCCTCAACATGCTCGAGGTGTTCGCGCTGCTGGCCGAGGCCGGGATTGCCGACGCCAAAGAGCTCGAGGCCCTCGGGCGCAGCCGCGACTTTCTCGACGCCCACGGCATTGGCGGGCCGACCGTCGAGGGCTTTTTGTTCCCGGAGACCTATCGCTTTCGCGCGCCGACCGAACCCAAGGTCGTGATCGAGCGCATGATCGAACAACACCGAAAGGTGTGGGATCGGATTCGCCGCGAGCACGCCGACTCGGTGGCGCGGGTCAAAAAGAAGCTCGACTGGACCGACCGCGAGATCCTGATCATGGCGTCGATCGTCGAAAAGGAGTCAGTGGTCGATTCCGAGCGGCCGCGAATCGCCCAGGTTTTCATGAACCGGCTGTTGTTTTCGAGCTTCGTCCCGCATCGGCTCGACACGGACCCAACCATTCGCTACGGCTGCACTGTGCCCACCCGCAAGTCCAAGGCCTGCCAGGAGTGGGACCCGGGGGGGCGCCTGTACCGGGCCCAGCTCGACGACAAGGACAACCTCTACAATACGTACCAGCACGAGGGCTTGCCGCCCGGGCCGATTTGCAACCCGGGCGAACGCGCGCTACGCGCAACGGTGAACCCGGACGGCTCTCGCTTTCTCTTCTTCGTGTCGCGCAACGACGGCACCCACGTGTTCTCCCGAACCCGCAGGGAGCACGAGCGCTGGGTCGACAAGTACCAGCGCTGATTTGCCACAAACGCCGGCCGGCGCCGCCGCAACCACGTGATACCCTTAACCCGGGGGAAACAATGAACCTGACCCGTCAGATTGCCGAGCTTCAGAACTACGACGAATACCAGGAGCTGCACTGGGATGGCAGCTTCGAAGACTACCTGGCGTTGGTGCGCAAGAACCCTCGGGTCACGCGCAACTCGTTTCAGCGCATGTACGACATGGTGCTGGCCCACGGCGTCGAGGAATACGTCGACAACAAGAAGAAGCTAACTCGCTACAACTTCTTCAAAGACGAAGCCCATGGCGGACGGGACGCGGTCTACGGCCTCGACGTCCCGCTCATGCGCCTGATGAACGTGCTCAAGAGCGCTGCCCAGGGGTACGGCACCGAGAAGCGCGTCATTCTGCTGCACGGACCAGTTGGCTCGTCCAAGTCGACCATCGTGCGCATGCTCAAAAAGGGACTCGAGAGCTACTCGCGCACTCCCGACGGCGCGGTGTTTAGCTACTCGTGGCACTTGCCCGGCGACCTTGCGCGGCTGGCGGGCGGCAACGAGCTGTTTCCGTGCCCCATGCACGACGAGCCCCTCCGGCTCATCCCGCAGGAGTGGCGCCAGGAGGCGTTCACCAAGCTGGGGCTCGGCAACGACGACCACCGCGTTCGCGTGGTCGGCGACGTCAACCCGGCGTGCCGGGCCATTTTCTCCGAGCTGATGGAGCACTACAAAGGCGACTTTTCCAAGGTCGTCGAGCACGTGCGCGTGCGGCGCCTGGTGCTGTCCGAGCAAGACCGCGTCGGCATCGGCACCTTTCAGCCCAAGGACGAAAAGAACCAGGACTCGACCGAGCTCACCGGCGACATCAACTACCGCAAGATCGCCGAGTACGGCTCGGACTCGGACCCGCGGGCGTTCAACTTCGACGGCGAGTTCTGCATCGCCAACCGCGGCGTCATCGAGTTCGTCGAGATTCTCAAGCTCGAGGTTGCGTTCCTGTACGACCTGCTCGGGGCGACCCAGGAACACAAGATCAAGCCCAAGAAGTTCGCGCAGACGGACATCGACGAAGTCATCATCGGCCACACCAACGAGGCCGAGTACAAAAAGCTCCTCAACAACGAGTTCATGGAGGCGCTTCGCGACCGAACGGTGAAGGTCGACATTCCGTACATCACCAAGGTCAGCGAAGAGGTCAAGATCTACGTCAAGGACTACAACCCCGAGCGCGTAAAGGGCAAACACATCGCGCCGCACACGCTGCACATGGCGGCGCTGTGGGCCGTGCTTACCCGCCTCGAAGACCCGAAGAAGCACAACCTGAGCCTGCTGCAAAAGGCCAAGCTCTACGACGGCAAGACGCTGCCGGGCTTTACCCAGGACAACATCAAAGAGCTGCGCAAGGAAGCCATTCGCGAGGGCCTCGAGGGCATCTCGCCGCGCTACATCCAGGACAAAATCTCCAACGCGCTGGTGTCGGACAAGGGCCAGGGCAGCATCAACCCGTTCATGGTGCTCAACGAGCTCGAAAGCGGGCTCAAGCACCACTCGCTCATCTCCAACGAGGAAGAGCGGCGGCGCTACCAGGACCTTCTGTCGGTCGTTAAGCAAGAGTACGAAGACATCGTCAAAAACGAGGTCCAGCGCGCGATCTCGGCCGACGAAGACGCGATTGCCAAGCTGTGCGCCAACTACGTGGACAACGTAAAGGCGTACACGCAGAAGGAAAAGGTTCGCAATCCGTACACCGGCCAGTACGAAGAGCCCGACGAGCGCCTGATGCGGTCGGTCGAGGAAAAGATCGACATCCCCGAGAGCCGCAAAGACGACTTCCGGCGCGAGATCATGAACTACATCGGCGCGCTGGCGGTCGACGGCAAAACCTTCGACTACAAGACCAACGAGCGCCTGCACAAGGCCCTCGAGGCCAAGCTGTTCGAGGACCAGAAGGACTCGATCAAGCTGACCTCGCTGGTCTCGAGCGTGGTGGACCGCGAGACCCAGGAGAAGATCGACGTGGTCAAGCAGCGGCTCATCAAGAACTTCGGCTACGACGAGGTGTCGGCTACCGACGTCCTCAACTTCGTGGCTTCCATCTTCGCCCGGGGTGACGTGAAGGAGTAATGAACCCGAACGACAACGAGCGAGTTGACGTCCAGCTCAACTACACCTGCGCGCAGCTTCTGGCCAAGCTGTGCGCAGAGCTGGGCGACGATGACCCTTCGGCCGTGATCTCTCGCGCGCTGGGGCTGCTCGAGGTGGCCCAGCACGGCGGCCGCAGCGGTCGGCGCCTGTGCCTGGTCTCCAAGGACGGCTCGGCCACGGAGGTGATGTTTTGAGCCAGAAGATCGACCTCGACCAGCGACGTTTTCGCCAGATCGTCCGCGGCAAGATCAAGCAGAACCTGCGCAAGTACGTGTCGCAGGGAGAGATGATCGGAAAGAAGGGGGACCAGACGGTCTCGATTCCCCTGCCGCAGATCGACATTCCTCGCTTTCGCCACGCCAGCAAGCAGCAGGGTGGCGTCGGCCAGGGCGACGGCGAGCCCGGTGACTCGCTGGGCGAGGGCGAGGGCGAACCCGGGCAGGGCGAGGCCGGGGACCGTCCCGGCGAGCACATGCTCGAGGTCGAGATCTCGATGGACGAGCTCGCCGAGATACTCGGCGAAGAACTCGAGCTGCCGCGCATCGAGCCGCGCGGCCAGCAAAAGATTGTGAGCGAGCGCGATCGCTACACGGGGATTCGCTCGTCGGGGCCCGAATCGCTGCGGCACTTTCGGCGCACCTTCAAGCAGGCGCTCAAGCGGCAGATTTCGAGCGGCACCTACGACCCGAAGCGGCCGGTCATCGTGCCCATCCGCGACGACAAGCGCTACCGGTCGTGGGTCACCGAGCCGCTGCCCCAGAGCAACGCCGTCATCATCTACATGATGGACGTATCGGGCTCCATGGGCGACGAGCAGAAGGAAATCGTGCGCATCGAGTCCTTCTGGCTCGATACCTGGCTGCGCTCGCAATACAAGGGCATCGAGGCCCGGTACATCATTCACGACGCGATGGCCAAGGAAGTGGACCGGGAGACCTTCTTTCGCACCCGCGAGTCGGGCGGCACGATGATCTCGTCGGCCTACAAGCTGTGCGCGCGCATGATCGAGGACGAGTATCCGGCCGACGAGTGGAACATCTACCCGTTCCACTTTTCGGACGGCGACAACTGGTCGGTCGACGACACGGTTACCTGCGTTGACCTCATGCGCGACAAGATTCTGCCCAAGGTGAACCAGTTCTCCTACGGCCAGGTCGAGTCACCCTACGGCTCGGGGCAGTTCATCAAGGACCTGCAGGAGCACTTCGGCGACGAGGAGCTGGTGGTGACCTCGGAGATCAAGGGCAAGGACGCCATCATGGACTCCATTCGCGACTTTCTGGGGGCTGGACGATGACCACGCCCAAGCCGCTGCCGGCGCACCTGCGCGATATGCAGGAAGAGATCGAGGGCTACGCGCGCGAGTACGGCCTCGACTTCTTTCCCATCCTCTACGAAGTTCTCGACTACAAGACCATGAACGAGGTCGCGGCATACGGCGGGTTTCCGACCCGCTATCCGCACTGGCGCTTCGGCATGGACTACGAGCAGCTGTCGAAGGGGTACGAGTACGGTCTGCAGAAGATCTACGAGATGGTGATCAACACCAACCCCTCGTATGCCTATCTGCTCGAAGGCAACTCGCTCGTCGATCAAAAGACCGTGATGGCCCACGTCTGCGGCCACGTCGACTTCTTCAAGCACAACTACTACTTCTCCAAGACCAACCGAAAGATGATCGACGGCATGGCCAACCACGCGGCTCGCGTGCGTCGGCACATTGCCCGTCAGGGCATCGAAGTCGTCGAGGACTTCATCGACGTCTGCCTGTCGCTGGAGAATCTGATCGATCCGATGTCGCTGTACATCGCCCGGTCGCCCAAGCCGCAGGCGAGCAAGGACGACGACCAGCCCGAAGACCCGCAGGAAGTGCCGAAGCTGCGGGCCAAGGGCTACATGGAAAACTTCATCAATCCGCCCGAGTTCCTCGAAAAGCAGAAGGAACGCCTCGAGCGTGAAAGTCAGGTCAAGAAGCGGTTCCCCGATGAGCCGCAGCGCGACATTCTGAAGTTTCTGATCGAGAACGCGCCGCTCGAAAACTGGCAGCGCGACTGCCTCGAGATCATTCGCGACGAGGCCTACTACTTTGCGCCCCAGGCCATGACGAAGATCATGAACGAGGGCTGGGCCACCTACTGGCACAGCAAGCTCATGACCGAGCGCGCGGCGGGCTCTGACGAGATTATCGACTACGCCGATGCGTGCGCGGGCATTCTCGCCACGGCGCCGGGGCAGCTCAACCCGTACAAGCTCGGGGTGGAGCTGATGCGGAACATCGAAGAACGCTGGGACAAGGGCCAGTTCGGCAAGGAATGGTCCGAGTGCGAGTCGATGGAAGAAAAGCGCAGCTGGGACCGGCGGCTCGGGCTCGGACGCGAAAAGATCTTCGAAGTTCGGCGGCTGTACAACGACATCACGTTCATCGACGAGTTCTTTACCCTCGAGTTCTGCATCGACCAGAAGTTCTACTCGTTTGGTTTCAACGAGCGGGCCGGCAGCTGGGAGATCCAGTCGCGCGAGTTCAAGAAGGTCAAGGACCAGCTGCTGCGGTCGCTCACGAACCGCGGGCAGCCGGTCATTCGGGTGCAAGACGGCAACTTCGAGAACCGCGGCGAACTGCTGCTGCACCACGAGTACGAAGGCGTAGACCTTCGCCACGACTACGCGGTGGACACTCTCGCGAACATCTTCAAAATTTGGAGCCGCCCGGTCAACCTGCTCACCCAGGTGGACGGCAAGGGGCGCATCCTTCGCTACGACGACAACGGGTTCTCGGACAAGTCGGCCGAATACCCTGCCGCATAGCTTCTCTGCGGACCGGATATGATGATTCGCGGCTGGGCGGCGACCGACACGGGACGCAAACGCGACCACAACGAAGACAGCTTCGTCGTGGATGGCGACCTCGGGTTGTTCGCGGTGGCCGACGGCATGGGAGGGCACCAGGGCGGCGAGTGCGCCAGTCGCATGGCGCTTGACGTCGTTCGCCGCGATTTGCGGGTGGCCGACGGCGACTTCGACGCGCGGGCTGCGGAGCTTGCCAACGCGACCGACGTCGACGATGACACCGCGGAGGAAGTACCGCACGGAGGCACGACCGACGAACTGGGCTTCGAGGACACTCTCGACGGCGACAGCCCCGAAGCGCGTGAGGTCCAGGAAGCGCTTGCCGCGCGGGCGCAGGCCATGGCCGAAGGCACCGGCGAACACATGCCGGCCGACCCGGTGGAGCAGGTGCTGCTCGCGGCCGCGCGCAACGCGTGCCGCGAAATCTACGATCGGGCCCAGAGCGAGCCGGAGCTGCACGGGATGGGAACGACCCTCACCGCGCTGCTCTATTTCGACGGCCAGATGCACTACGCCCACGCGGGCGACAGCCGGGCGTACCTGTTTCGCGATGGCCGACTGGAACAGCTCACCGAAGACCACTCGTGGATTTGGGAGCAGATCAAGTCGGGCGCCATGACCGAAGAAGAGGCCCGCGAGTCGAAATTTCGCCACATCATCACCCGCTCGGTCGGGTTCGAGCGCGAGGTCGAGGTCGACTGCGGTGGACTGCCGGTGCAGGCGGGCGACTGCTTCCTGCTGTGCTCGGACGGCATGTCCAACTACCTGGAGAACGACGAGCTTCAGGAAATTCTGCGCAACAACTGGCTCCGTCGCGTACCCCGTTTGCTGATCGACCTGGCCAACGATCGCGGCGGCGATGACAACATCACGGTCGTCGTGGTTCACGCCAGCAACGACGCCGACGATGACGCCGCCGACGCCGACGAAGCTGGCGGCGCGGACTGAGGCGCCGACGCGCGGACGCGCGCTAGCGGCTCGTGATCAGCAGGCTCTGGGTCCCGCGACCGATGGGGCCGTTCGGGTCGTGAAGATGGGTGTCGGCAATGCCGATGCCGGTTGCTTCGGGCGTCGTCACCGACGACAGGCCAATCCACTCGCCGACCGGCGGCCGGTGCAGGTAAACCGTGAGATCCGGGTTCAGGAACGCGAAGCGGTCGGTGTCGAGTCTTGCCGACACGCCGCTGCCGGAGTCGGCCGCGCAGAGCACGCGCTGCCACGGGCTTGGCTGTTCACCGGCGACCAGGGGCATCCGCATGCGCATCCAGGCTTCGGCATAGCCGTAGCCGACGCCGCCTGCGCAGTAGCGAACGTCCATGGCCTTGTGATAGCCGACGTCGTAGGGAAAGAACGGAAAGTCGATGGCCGTTGCCGCTTCGAGATCGGCCATGGGCCGGGTATCGGGGAGCACCGGTTCGCCAAAGGACAGCGGCTGTTGCGTGACGCAGAGGGCCGCCATGCGGGCCACGGCGCGACCGTCGTGCAGCAGCGTGGCCTCGTGGATCTGGACGCGCTTGCCGGGCCTGCGAAGCTCCAGCTCGATGCGCAGCGGAGCGATGGGGACCGGGCGCAGAAAGTCGACGGTCACCCGGGCCAGCGGTAGCGCCGTTGCGCGCTCGACCGCGCGGGCGAGCAGCGCCGTGGGTGGGCCGCCGTGCTGATGGTCCGCGCTCCAAGGCCCGCGGGTGTGCACGCTGGGAATGAAGGAGTCCGCGTCGGCTACGAAGAAGGCGTCGGGGGCGTCGGGCGACATGGCCGGCCCAGGGTAGCCGCAAACGAAAAAGCGCGCCGCACCATTGCGACGCGCTTGCGAACACGCCCGGCAAACAGCCAGGACGAAGGCCTATGCGGCTTTTGAAACGCTTTGTGGGGACGGACCGGCTTACCGGAGGTCGTCGGAGATGCGCAGGGTTTCGCCCGCGGCGACGGTGACCTCGCGGGTGATTTCGATTCCGTCGGCGCCCACGACCTCGATGGTGTGAGTGCCGGGATCCAGGGTGACTTTGCGCGGAGTGGTTCCAACCTTGCGGCCGTTAATGATGATGTTGGCACCGGGTGGGGTGGACTGCAGGTCGACGGTCGCCCGCTTGGAGTCGCCGGCTGGCGGTCCGTCGTCGGGGCGGTCGCCACGCCGCTGCCGGTAGCTTTCGCGAACCTGGCGCCGGTACGCTTCCAGGTCAGGGCCGCCGCGTTCGCGCTGGCCTTCGCGCCGGGCCCGCTCGATTTCGCGCTGGGCTCGGGCCATTTCGCGCTGGGCCTCTCGCTGGGCTCGGGACTGTTCGCGCTCGGCGCGCCGGGCCATGTCGCGCTGCGCTCGAGCCATCTCTCGCTGGGCTCGGGCCATTTCGCGCTGGGCCTCTCGCTGGGCCCGCGCTCGCTCCCGAACGACCTCGCGCTGGGCCTGTGCGGCTTCGCGTTCGATCTCGCGGCGGGCGTTGGCCAGCTCCCGGCGAACCTCTCGCTCGATCTCCCGCGCCATTTCGGGGCCAAGCTCCTCGAGCTCTTCGAGTTCCTCCGCCGCTTCCTCGAGCTCCTCCAGAGCCTCTTCCACGATTTCATCGACGTCGACCTCTTCGAGCTCTTCGAGAGCCTCGGTTAGCGCTGCCTGAACGAGCTCATCGACGTCGACGTCGCCCGCAATGACGTGGCCGACGTGCGCCCCCATGAAGCCGGCCGCGCCGTCGAGCAGTGCCGCCGTGTCGTCATCCAGCTCGATGACGACGTCGAGGTCGAGCTCGCCGTCGTTTTCGTCGCCGTGAAAGTTCATTCGAAAGTCGCTGCCGTGCGGGCCATTGCACGAGCCACAGTCGCGCTTGTTCTTGCTCTTGTTCTTGTTCTTGTTCTTTCGCTTGCCGCAGCCGTCACAGTCTTCGTTGTTCCACTGCCACTCCCACTGCCAGTCGTTGTCCTGGCCCTGGCCTCGCAGTCGCAGGCGCCGCACGCGTTCGCGGTCTTCACGCGCTCGCTCTCGGTTGTCGAGCGCGCGCTCTCGCTCCAGACGCATGGCTTCGGCGGCCCGCCTCGACGCTTCGCGCTCGAGCTCGATGGCGCGCTGCCGGGCCTGTTCGCCCACCGCCGTGGCGCGTCGCGCGGTTTCGGCCGCCTTGAGCTCAATGCGGCGCTCGAGATCTTTGACCTCGCGCCAGCGGTCGCGAAGCTCGTCTTTGAATTCGGCGATCTGCTCGCGCGACAAGCCGTCGGCGCCCTGCGCAAACTTGCGCTCCAGTCGGTCCATGTCGCGGCGAGCCCGTTCGAGCTCCATCGTTAGCTCGGCGAGCTCCGACGCCGCCGAGCCGTCCTCGGCCACGCGCTCGAGAACGCCGTCTTCGAGCTGGCGGAGCCGCTCTTCGAGCTCGCGCTCGCGCTCGGCGAGGCGCTGCTCGCGGGCTTCGAGCTCGGCCTCCCAGGCCTGCTCCGGGTCGATCGGTTCGGCGGGCTCCGGCTCTGGCTCCGGTGTCGGCTCGGGCTGCGGGTCGGGGCTGCCGGCCGCCGGCGTTGCATCGGGGCCACCCGCGGGCAACGCGGTCGGCGTCGCCGTCGGCTGATCGCCGCTCGCCAGAATCGTCGGCGCGTCGGCAAGTTCGTCGCTTACGGGGATGCCCCGTACCGCGAGCAGGGCTGCCGCCGCTGCGGCCGCGAGACCCATGCCGCCAAACGCCATGAAGCGCTTGACCTTGTGTCGGCGCATTTTGAGCCAGGCGCCGGCCACGGCGCGGCGCTCGAGACCCGGGGCAGCGACCGGCCGCGCGTAGTGCAGGCCGTCGCGAATGTCGTCGGCCAGTCCTTCGAAGGGCGCCAGCTCGGCGTCCTTGTCGCCCTGGTTGGCGGTGGCGTCGGGGGGATTGCGTGAGTCAGTCATTGGTTACCTCGAGAAGGGTGCGCAGGCGCTTGAGCCCGCGTACGAGATGCGTTTTGACGGTTCCGCGACCCACGCCGAGCATGTCGGCGATCTCGTCGAGGGAGATGTCGTGGCCGTAGCGCAGGACGACTGCGGCCTTTTGTTTGGCGGGCAGGCGGTCAATGGCTCGCAGCAGCCGGCTTACGTCGGGCTCGAGTTCGTGGGCGGGCGTGGAGCGCCGCGCCTGCGACGACGGCCATATCGCCAGCACCGCGGTGGTCACTCGCCGGCGCCGCAGGGCGCTCAGGCAGTGGTTGGTGAGCACCCGGTAGAACCAGCCTTCGATGGCTGCCGGGTCGCGAATCTTGTCGAACCGCTCGCACGCCCGGGCGAGGGCCTCTTGCACGGCATCCTCGGCTTCGGCACCGCTGCCGAGCATGTCGTGGGCAATGTGAAAGCCTTTGCCGGCGCAGCGAGCCGCCAGGGTTTCCAGGGCTCGAGAGCGGTCGTGGCTCGTGTCGAGTCGCGGACGGCGGTCACCGGGATCGGCGGTGGTCATGGTCGCTTTGCGTTCTGGGGCCTGCACGAAAGTCCTCGTTGGAACCTCGCACGTTAAGACCCGCGGGCACGCAGATCGGTATACAAGCGCCGCGCGCGCACGCGTGAAACGCCACCTGTCCGGCGATGTGCGCCGGGTTTCGGGCGCTTACCGACTAAACGACAGCTCGACCCGCCGGTTCTTGGCCCGGCCGCTGCTCTTTTTGTTGTCGCCGATGGGCTTGGAGTGCCCGTGGCCAACCGCGCGGATTCGTTCGACCGCGACGCCCGCCTTGATGAGGGTCTGGGCCGCGAGGTCGCACTGGCTTTGGGTGATGGCCTGGGTCTTGGCGCCGCGGCGGTTGTCCGTGTGGCAGCCAATCTCGACCTTTACGTCGGTGTGGGTCTTCATGAGGGCGGCGATGCGTCCCAGCTCCTGCTTGGCGCTGCCGCGAAACGAGGCTTTGTCCCGGCGAAACGTGACCTTGTGGTCGGTGCCGGCAAACGCCGAAAAGGCGTCCGGAACCGGTCCGGTCGCCGGCGCGGGTTTTGCGGGCGCGGGCTTGGCGGTCACCTTGGGCGCTGCCGTGGCGGCGGCGACCGGCTTTGCCGGGGCGACGGTGGGCTTCGCAGCGGGTTTGGCGGGCGCGGGCGCGGCGGGCGCGGGCGCCACCGGCGTCGGGGGCTTGGGCCGCGGCTTGATCTCCAGACCGGCCGGACACATCGGGGCCTCGCCTTCTTCGGGCGGCGCCTGCCGCTCGAGAACGACGAACGCCTGGATCGCGCGGCTGGCGCCGGCGCCGCGGGCCTCGATGCTGGCCGCCGGCACGCCGCGCGACACCAGGCGAGCCTTGATCGCGTCCGCCCGGGCCTGGGCCGTGTCCGCGTCGCGTTCGACGACGGCCACGCGCCAGCGGCTGACGTCCGGGTTTTGCAGCATCACCAGCGCAATTTGATCGACGAACACCTCGCCGCGTCGGCTCAGGCCGCGCCGCGAGAAGTCGATGGTGCCGCGGACTTCGACTTTGTCGCCGACCAGCTCGGCCAGGGTGACGCCGCCGGTGTCCGGGCAGCCGTCGAAGTCGTCGACGCCGTTGAGTACTTCGGCCTCGTCGGGGCACTTGTCGGATGCATCGGGAACGCCGTCGGAATCGTTGTCCGTGTCGGGACAGCCGTCGTCGTCATCCCAACCGTCCGGGTCCTCCGGGCACACGGGGCAGGTATCGTAGTCGTCGGGGATGTTGTCGTTGTCGTTGTCCGCCTCGGGGCAGCCGTCCCAGTCTTCGAACTGGTCCTGGTCCTCGTAGTCGTCGGGGCACAGATCCTCGGAGTCGAAGACCCCGTCGTCGTCGGAGTCGCGCTTGTTGGCCGGGCAGCCGTCCTTGTCGTAGGGCTTTTGCCCATCCTCGGGATCGACCGGGCATCGGTCGTCGGCATCGAGGAAGCCGTCGTTGTCGTTGTCCGCTTCGGGGCAACCGTCGTCGTCTTGAAAGCCGTCGAGGTCCTCGGCTTCGAGGGGGCACTTGTCGATGGCGTCTTCGCGCTTGTCGCCGTCGTTGTCCGGGTCGGGGCAGCCGTCGGAGTCGGCAAAGCCGTCTCGGTCCTCGGCCTCGAGGGGGCACTTGTCTTCTACGTTGGCGACGCCGTCGGCGTCGTCATCGCGGTCGTCGGGCGCCCAGCCCACCGACGCGAACACGCGAAAGCTCGGCGAGCCAATGCCTTCGACGAGTCCGGCGCCGCCACCGGCGAGAAAGGACAGCGCGTTGCCCAGGCGCACCCGCACGCCGCCGTTGGCTTCGAGGGGGCTGGCGTCGAGATCGCCGAAAGTCAGGCTCGAGCGGCCGAAAGCCTCGCCGACCACGCTCACCTGATCGGTCACCCGGTAGCCGAGGCCGGCGCCGTACATGAACTGTTGCCCGACCTCGCTGGCGTAGAGGGTGCGCGTCGCGCCGAGGATGACGCCCAGGTTGGCGCCGGCGACGAAGCGGTTGTCGCTGGTCGACCACTGCACCACGCCGTTCACCCGCCCCGACGGCGTGTTGTCGCCGAGAAAGGCCGAGTCCTCGCTGCCGAAGCTGGTCGGCAAGATCAGAGTTGGCAGCACCGACAGCCGCAGTCGGTCTTGACGGAGCAGCATGTACTTGGCCTCGAGGCGAAGGTCGCCCGTGCCCGAGACCTGCAGCCCGCCGGGCGCCTCCATGGCGGTGGCGACGTCGATGCCCTGGCCGCTCATCGAAAACACGAGGGGCAGGGCGGCACCGATTTGAAGGCGCTTGCCAAAGCCGTAGGAGCCGTTGATCTCGCCGGCGAGCACGCTTTCGACCACGCGGGTGCGGGGATTGCCGAGCTCGTCGTTTTCGTCGACCTCGTAGACGGTGAACGGGTCGGTCAGAAACGTGACGAGAAAGTCGACGGTGTACTGGCCGTCGCCGGTGGTGTCGGCGTCGGGCACGGTCATGAACGAGTGCGGGCCCGTCGCGTACTCGAACAGCTGGACCGCGACCTGCCGGTCGAACGGGATGTCTTGCTGCGCGCGCGCCTGGCTTGGCGCGAGCGACGCCGCGACGCAGGCGATAACCAGCGCGACTCGCGCGCCGACAGCGGTGACCGGCAGACCCCTTAGCGTGCCCATGCCCGCACGATGTTACAGGGTCGGCGTGGGGCCGAACAGCCCGGTTGCGAGCGTTGACGGGTTTGGAGCCAACGTGTTACCGGACGTAAGAACCGGGCCAAGCAGCAGAAGGGGAACTGGCGATGGGCTTAAGCGACGTGTCCGAAACCTTGCGGTCTTGTATGGAGGCCGCGCTCGACGTGTGGGCGACCCGCTTCTCGGGCGACAAAGATGGGCTTTACTGGGTGTTGCGGGCCAAGTCCGCCGAGGCGGCGGGGGCGTCCCCGATTCATCTCGCGCGCCTGCTCGAGGGAGTGCCGGCGGACCTCGGGGGCGAGGTCCGACAGCGTCTCGAACAGACCGCCGCCTACTGGGACAACATTCGCTACGCCAGCCTCGACCGGGTGACGCAGCTTTGGGGCACTGTGGTGAATGCACTGCGCGTCGACGCCAGCTCGCCCATGGCCACAGAGGCGCAAAAAGAGGTGTTTGCGTTCCCCACCGACTCGCTGGTGGCGCTGTTTCGCGCCGCCCGCGATCGCATGGAGATTGCCGATCAGCTTCACCACGCCTTTAAGCCCATGCCCGCGCCCGAGTGCCAGGCACTGGCGGCGCTGTTCAACGTGCACGTAGACGCCACCCTCGACGCCGATCTGATGCAGCGCCTGGTTCGGCTGCTCGACGCCGAAGGGCCGCTGTCAGAGTCGGAGAGCGCAGATTTGGCTACCTTATCCAACACGTCGCTGGTCCACGCGACGTTTCGGGGCAAGCGCGGCGACTGACGCCGGCCGGAAGCTGCCGGCTCCCGGTAACTGGAGATACCGGATTTCGGGGCGCGTGAGGGACGCGGGCTACGAGGGCACCACGCAGACCCGGTGACCCATCAGTGCGCCATGTCTCAGATCGTCGACGATGACCTGGGCCACGTCGCCAAAGCTCACCCGGGCAGCGGATTGGCCGCCGAGTTCGTCCAGCACGACCGTGCGACCCTCCGTCGCGGGCCCCTCGTACATGGCGCCCGGGCAGACAAAGCTGTGGGAACGCCCTTCGCTTGCCATGTAGGCCATCGACGCGAGGTGACCTTTGGTCATGTTGCGAATGAGGTCGCGCGGCACGTCGGCGCGCAGTCCGTAGCGCGGCAACGCGTCCGCGTCGTCCCAGTCCTGGACGAGCACGGTCTTGCCGGTGCCCGGTGCCCACAGGGCGCCGAGGCCGCCCACCATGTAGAAGCGCTCGACGCCGGCGGCCGCCGCGTTGGGCACGATGGACCGGGCCAGCTCGAGGGTCGAGTTGCCGCCAGCAGGCGACGTGCAGTTGATGGCGATGGAGCAGCCGGCGCTCGCGCGGCGGATCGCTTCGGCGTCCATCACGTCGCCCACGGCGACCGTCAGCTGTTCAAAGCCGGGGGCCGTGTCGTCGAGCTTGCTCGGCGTTCGCACGAACGCCACGGTGTCGTGGCCGGCGGCGACGGCGGCTTTCCACACGTGCTGGCCGAGGCCGCCGGAGGCACCAAAGACGATCAGACGGGTCGTTGAGTCGGAAGACATCGGTTTTCCTTGTGCGAAGGTCGCGGAGGATGGCTTGTTTTCAGGGCGTCCGGCGGCTCGAAAGCCACACCCACGCGCTCAGTGCAATGGCGGCACTGGATACCAGCGTCATCACCGTGCCGGGCACGAAGTTGACGAAGCCCGGCAGGTCGAGAAACAGAAAGTAGCCGAGGTCGGCCATGCCGCCGACGAGGGCGGAGACCCAGATCGCGGTGCGGTTTGCGCGCCACACAAACACGCCTCCGACCGTGGTGGTTGCGCCGATCCAGGCCAGGTTCCAGCCGTGCTGCTTGATGACGCCGCCGGCCGCCGGGTGGTACGGGAGGCCGCCGAGGGCCTCGGTCCCGTCGGCAATGGCGGCCACGGCCGCGGCGGTTTCCTGGCTCATGGTCATGAGACCGGCGAACAGGTGAACGAGCCCCCAAAGCACCCAGAGGATGCCGGCGATTCGAAGGGCCCAGAGTTGCGCGTTGGTCATCGTGCTCGATTCCTTGCGTTGAGAGGGGCTGGCGCGACTTTCTCGGCGAGCGGTCTGCGCGCCGCCATCCGCGGCTGTCGGCAACCTACGGTCTGCTATGTTTGGTCACAAGACGGCTCCGTCGAGCATCTGCTGCCAGGATTGATCACAAGTGGACATCTCGGAAGACTTCGACGCGTTCGTCGCCATCGTCGATGCCGGGAGCATCAGCGGAGCGGCGCGAGAGCTCGGCGTGCCGCGGGCAACGCTGTCCCGGCAGCTGGCCCGCCTGGAAGAGCGCCTGGGAGTGCGGCTGCTGAACCGGACCACGCGCAGCCTGGTGCCAACCCGGGCGGGGGAGGCCCTGTATCCGCGGGCCCGCAGCGTGCTCGAGGGCGTGCGCGCGGCGGTCGCGGCGGTTCAGCGCCTGGACGAGGTGCCGCGCGGCCTGCTCCGCGTGGCCAGCGCGCCCCTCGAAAGCGCGGTGCTGGGTGGCCTGGTGGCGGCGTTCATTCGAGCTTACCCGGACGTGCGCGTCGAGCTGCGCACGTCGACCGAGCACGTCGACCTTGCGGCCGATCAGATCGACGTTGCCCTTCGCGGCGGCGTGGTGCGCGACCCGAGCCTCATTGCGCGTCGCTTGCTCCGCGCCGAGATGGTGGCCGTGGCGGCGCCGGAGTACCTGTCGGAGTTCGGGTGCCCCGACAGCGTCGCCGACCTCGCTCGTCATCGGTGCATGCGCGGCTTCGTCGAAGGGACGCGCCCCATGTCATCGTGGCCCCTCGTCGATGGCGGCAAGGTGACCGTCGATGGCCCCCTCGTCACCAACGACGTCCTGGCTCTCATCGCCGCCGCGTCCGCCGGTCTGGGCATCGCCCTGGTTCCGCGCGAGCTCGTTGGGGGCCATCTCGATGCGGGACGGCTGGTGACCGTCCTCGACGGCGTCGTCGGCATGCAGGTGTCGCTGTCGCTGGTTTGGCTCGAGCGCGACTTCATCGACCCGAAGGTTCGAGCGTTTTCCCAGCTCGCCGTCGAATGGGCGGAAAGCGGCCGCTTCGTATTGGCCTAGTGTCGCCTCATGCCGGGTGGTGCCGGCGACGTCCCGGAGTCGCCCCTAGTCGGGCAGGGTGAACCGAAAAGTCCAGATGACGGCCGAGGTCACCGGGCGGTCGTTGTTGTCGATGGCCGGCGAAAACCGCAGCCGGCGGGCGAGGGACAGCGCCTTTTGGTCGAGTCCGTAGCCGAGCTTTTGCACCACGCTGGTGCCGGTCACCTCGCCTTCGGCCGACACGATGATCTTGACCTTGACGACCCCCTCGATGCCGAGGCGCTTGGCCTCGGCAGGGTAGTCTTTGAAGTTGGCGATGAAGTCGGTGTCGCCCAGGGGCATCGCCTTCTTCTTGATCGAGGCGATGGAGACGGGCCGGCGGCCGGTGCCGGTGGCATTGGCGTCGCCTCCACCGCCCGCGTCGCCCGAGCCGGTGCCGCCTGGGGCGCCGCGAGCGCGCCCCGGCGTGGTCGTGCCGCGCGCAACGCCGATGGTGCCGCCGGGACCGCCGGTGTCCAGGCGGTAGACCCGGCGCGGCGCCGGGTCGGGATTGACCTCGCCGGGGGCGACGCTGTCGCCGGGCAGCGGCGGCGCGTCGGTCTCCGGACCCTTGTCGGGAACGTCAGGCGGCGGCGGCTTGCGCGGGGCGACTTTGCGGCGCGGCGGCGGCTCCGGTTCGGGCTCGGGCTCCGGCTCGGGTTCGACGGGCTCGGGCTCGGGTTCGGGCTCGGGCTCGGGTTCCGGCTCGGGCTCGGGTTCCGGTTCGGGCGGCGGGGCGATATCGAACTCGACCACGTCCGGCTCGGGCTCGGCCCGATCCCCGAGGTACTGCTCGGCCGCGTACAGCCCTCCGGCAAGGACTCCGTGCACGGCGAGGGCGGCGAGCACCGGCACGAGCCAGGTGTCGCGGCTGCGTTCGCTGGCCCCGCCGTCGGGGGCATTGGCGGGCAGGCGGCTCACGGGCTTGGCGCGGGCTCGACCTTGGGGCTCGTGGTCATGGCGAAGCGCTTGGCGCCCGCCTGTTTGACCAGGTCGATGATCTCCATGACCTCGCCGTGGGGAACCCGCTCGTCGGCCGTGATAATCGGGCGCAGCTCCGGGTCGTCGGCCAGCGCCGCTTTGACCTGCCCCTCGATGACGACCTTGTCGCCGATGGCCTCGCCGTTGACGTACCAGCGCGGACCGGGCTCGATGGTGAGCTCGAGCTTGGTTCGAACTTCCGAGCCGGACACGGTCTTGGGCGTCTCCACGGCAATGCCGCGCGACACGATCAGCTTGGCCGTCACCATGAAGATGATCAGCAGCACCAGCGTGATGTCGACCAGCGGCGTCACGTTGATGTCGGCGATCATGCCGGCGCCGGCATCCTCGTCCTGGTAGTTCGCGCCGCCGGCCATCAGCTGGCTTCGCCTTTCGCTTCGAGCTCGGCGTGCATGGCGCCGAGAATCCCGTGGGCAACGGCGTCGGCGGCGACGACGGCTCGGCGCACCCGCCGGTTGAAGTAGTTGAACAGGATCACGGCCGGGATGGCGACCAGCAGGCCGACGGCGGTGGCGACCAGCGCCTCGGAGATGCCGCCCATCACCACGGTGGCGTCGCCGCTCGGGTTCTCGGCCAGGTCGTTGAACGCCTTGATGATGCCGAGCACGGTGCCAAAGAGTCCGATGAACGGCGCGTTGTTGCCGAGGGTGCCGAGCACCACCAGGTTGCGCTCGTGGTCGGCGCGAGACTGGGTCTTGGCGCTGTTCATCGCCTCGGTGGCGGCGTCGACCCCGTGCGCGGCCTCGCTCAGCCCTTCGACCGCGACGCTCACCGCCATCGACGGCGACTCGGCGTACTTCTTTTCGAAGCCCCCGGCGTCGCCCTCGGCGACGGCCCGGCGCGAGTCGCGAACCACCGCCGCCGTGTCCACGGCGCGCGCGGCAAAGTAGCGAAAGCGCTCGATGGCGACCGCAATGCTCACGATGGACAGGCCAATGAGCAGCCAGAGGACCCACTCGGCGCCGAGGAGCGTGAAGTTGAGAAACGATTCGGTAATGCTCATGCGTGGTCTCGCGATTTCGTCACAGGGATTGGTCGTCGTCGGGCTTGATGATCTCGCGCAAAACGGCGGTCGCGTAGGCGCCCGCCGGGAGCGAGAAGCGAACTTCCACGGCGTTGTCGTCGCCGTCGGCGACCGCCGACGCGGCCACGTCGCCGAGGGGCACGCCGATGGGGCGGCGCGCGCCGAGGGCGAGTTTGCCCAGCGGCCGAAACGAGCTCGGTTCGAGTGACTCTTCCTCGAGCACGCTGCGCTCGCGCGCGAACGCCGGGGTCTCTGGCGACGGCGCTCGCATCTTGCTGCCGAACATGGGGCCGGTGGGGGCGAGCTCGCCGTCGTCCAGTCGCGCCTGGTCGACCTCGGGCTCGGTGCACTCGAACATGCCGCCCGAGCGCTTTTGCAGCAGGTCCCCCGCGAGCACGCTGCGGTACAGGCCATCGTCGATGCGCCGCCGGAGATATCGGTTGAACAGCTCGGACTGGTACGCCGAGATGAAGAGCCGCCGCTGGCGCCCGCGCGGTGGACGCCGGTCGAGGCGCTCGCCGGTGACGAGGGCGCGGCCGATGCGGGCGTTGTCGCCGTTTCGACCGAAGCGCTGGGCCCCGTACCAGTTGGGACTGCCCGGCGATCGGGCGAGCGCGTCGAGAACCTGTCCGGCAAAGGCGGCCGCCTGGGCCGCCGGCATCGACGTGTCGCGAATGACGAGCCGGAAGTGATTGCCTCGCAGGTGGCCGGTGCGCAGCTTGTTTTCGTGGCGGCTCACCTCGAGAACGCGAACGCCTTCGATGTCGGCTGCCGCGACCGCCTCGGTCGTGAGCGGAGGTGGGAACGAAAGCCACTGTGTCGTGACGGCGCGCTTGTCCTTGAGACCGGCGGAGCCGACGTCATTGGGCGGACAACCTAGGTGCGCGGCGAGCGCGCGCACGGCGTCGCTGGTCGTGAGCCCGCGCTTTTCGATGCGCGCGTACACGTGGTCGCCCGATCCGCTCGGTGCATACGCCGGTTCTTCATCGACGCAAAAGTCGTCTTCGGTGGATCGCGTGCGGCCGCCGATTCCGGCGACGTCCGCGGTGATGTAGGGCAGCTGGGGGCCTGCCATGGGCGGCTGCAGCATAGCGGGTTTTTGGTGCTACCGTTTGTCAGGTGAACCGTCTCGTTTTGGTCGCGCTTCTGCCGTTCCTTGCCAACTGCGCCGCATCGGCTACGGCGGCGGACCGGGACACGGTCGCCAGCCGCCGAGCCGCCGAGGGCGGCGAACGGCCGGCTCGCGGGGTGGCCGCGGCGGAGCTGCCGTGGGAGGTGATCGACCGAAATGGCGGGGCCGTCTCCAAGAGCGACTTTTACGCGGCCATTGCCAAGGCCGACGCGGTGTGCGTGGGCGAGTCGCACCGCAACCCCCACCACCACTGGCTGCAGCTGCACCTGATCGACGTGTTGACGGGCGGCGGTGAGCTCCGTGTCGAAGCGCGCCCCATGGCCCTGGGCATGGAGATGTTTCAGCGCCCGTTTCAGCGGGTGCTCGACGATTACCGCGCCGGCGCCATCGACGAAGAGGCCATGCTCACGCGCACGGGCTGGAAAGTGCGATGGGGGTACGACTTCAACCTGTACAAGCCCATGATCGACATTGCCCTCGAGCGCGGGCTGGTCTTGCTGGCGCTCAACGCCCCGAAGGAGTTGACTCGCAAGATCGGCCGCGAAGGCCTGGACGCTCTGTCGCCCGAGGAACGGGCGCAGCTTCCCGAGCTCGACCTCGAGGACGCGGAGCATCGGGCCTGGTTCGACGGCGTCATGGGCGGACACGCGGCCAGCTCGCCCCACGGCTCCGGGGAAAACCAGGCCAAGGATGCGGGCAATCCGCACGGCAAAGGCAATCCGCACGGCAAGGGCAACCCGCACGGCAAGGGCAACCCGCACGACAAAGACTCCCCGCACGGCGCCGGGCACGGCGGCGGCATGGCCGACCGAATCTACACCGCCCAGGTCACCTGGGACGAGACCATGGCCGCGACGTCCGCCGAGTGGCTGGGCAACCAGGGCAACGGCGCACAGATCGTGATTCTCGCGGGCAGCGGTCACTGTCACGACCGCGCGATCGTCTCGCGCATCGAGCGCCGCGGCCCCGGCGATGCGATTTCGATCTACCCGGTCATCGACTCGGGCAACGGCGAGGTCTCGGCCGCGCTGGTGCGTCCGAAGAACGACTACATCGTCGTCATGAAGCTGCCGCAGTAGCCGCCGCGGCTAGTCGGCCTTGCCGCCGTCGGCGTCGCCGGCCGCCACGGCGTCACCGCGACCGCTGATGGCACTGCCCGGCTTGGGAGCCCCGTCGGCGCGCTCGACCATGCGCAGGTACGCGGCGGCGGCGCGGTTGTCCGGGGCTCGATCGAGCACCGCGCGCCACTCGGCTTTCGCTTCGTCGGCCCGGTCGAGCGAGTACAGCGTCACGCCCAGGGACACGCGAGCCGGCAGAAAGTCGGGACTCGCGGCCTTGATCTGCGCGAACTCGGCCATGGCGGCGTCGTAGTCGCCTTTGTCGCGGTAGACGTTGGCCAGGCGGGTGCGCAGGTCCACGAAGCTGGGGCACAGCTCGAGGGCGTTTTTGTATTCGCGCACCGACTCGTCGTAGAACCCGATGCTCGCGTACACCTCGCCGAGGTCGGCGTGCATGTTCGCCAGCTTGCCGCGCGCAAACGGGTCGACGCTGCCGGGCTGCTCGTGGGTGCGGGCGATCGCCTGGCTGTAGAGTTCGCGCGCCCGGTCGTACTTGCCCAGGTCGTTGCAGGTGACCGACAGGTTGAGCGCGGCCTCGGTGTAGTTCGGATTGATGCGCAGGGCGCCCTCGAACGACTCCTCGGCCTCTTTGAAGCGGCCCTGCTCGTGATAGATGACCCCGAGCATGTTGAAGATGTCGGCGAAGCCCTGGTGTTCTTCGACCACCTGCGACAGGCAGCGCTCGGCCTTTTCGTACTCGCGCGCCTGGTAGTGCTCGCGGCCGATTGCGATGAGCTGTCGGAGCTGGTCGTTCATGGTCGTGGCTATCCGCTCAGTTTTGCGAGCGCGGAGCGCGCTTGCTTGGCCTGCTGCGTCTTGGGGTGCTTTTCCACGAGTTTCTGCCACGCGTCTTTGGCCTTCGCCGGCATCTTCACGTCGACGTAAGCGCGGCCGAGCAGGAGCAGGGCGCGCGGCCCGTACCCCGAGTTCGGGTAGCTATCGAGAAGCTCGCGCAGGCGCAGCACCGTGCCCATCGGCTTGTCGTTCTTGTAGTAGAACTCGGCCACGTACCACTCGTGGGCGGCGAGTCGCTTGCCGCACTCGAGGATCATCTTGCCGGCGCGCTTGACGTAGGGCGACTTGGGGTACTTTTCGACGAACTTGGTCAGCTCGCGGTAGGCGTCCATGGTGCTGGCCTGGTCTTTTTCGTACGACGGCGGCAGCAGCCAGAAGTCGCTGGGCAGCATCTTGAAGTACGACTCGCCGACGCGAAAGCTCGCGTAGCCGTTCACCACCGAGTCGTGGGTGGGGTGGAACTTGACGAACAGCTTGTACGAGTCGATGGCCGCCAAATGCTGTCCCGCGCCGAACTCGGCGTCCGCCAGACGAAGCTCGGCGAGGGTCGCGTACTTCGAGTACGGAAAGCGCGCCTTGATAAAGGAGAAGTACTTCGCCGCGGCGATCCAGTTTTCGTCCTCGAGCTTCTCCTGGCCCTTTTCGTAGTTCTGCTTGGCCGAGACCGAGTACTCGACCTTGGTGCTCTTGCTCTGGGCGCCGCAGGCGACGGTGACGGTCGAGAGGATGGCGGCGGCGGCGAGCCGCAGCGCGAGGGCTGGGCGCGAGGGTGCATTGGGCGAAAACATCTGAATTCCTTTGCTTTCTATAGCGTCCGGGGCGAAGGTCGGTCAACCGTCGCTCCCGTTGGGACCGCCGGGCCGGGGCAACCGTTTGCCGAGCGCCATTGTCTGTTGGCGTTCGGCGCATATACTGGCGGGCTAATGCGGGCAAAAGCCTCTAGATTCTCGCTAATTGGCCTGTTCGGCGCGGCTTTGTGCGCGCTCGCGTGCGGGCCGTCGACGAAGGCGGCTCCGCGGGTTCCCGAGCCGCCCGAGCCGCTCACCCGGGCGACCCTGGTCGGGCCGCTGTGCGACTCCGGAACCCACTGCACGTGCCGCGATCCCGCGGCCCCGGTGGAGGCAGCCGACGACGATCTGCCGCGGGCGCCCTACAAGCGCTTCGAGGTTCGCGTCGGGCCGCATCCCAACGACCTGTGGGTCACCGTGGCGGACAACATTCTCTACAAGAGCAACGAGCGCGCCACCGAGTGTTTCTACGTCGACCTCGTGCCGGGCAAACACCCGGTGGTGATCCGCGGGCGCGGGCAAAACGGCGTCGCCGCGCGGGTGTCCATTTCCGAGCGGTCCGCCGGCGGGCCCTGGTGGTACCCGACCTTCGACTTTGACTGCGGCCAGGGCGGTCTGTGCGACGGCGACGGCTTCGCCACGTGGAAGGCCGGCCTGGCCCGCTTTTCGCGCAACCTGCACGCGCCGTGCGGCTCGACCAAGGTTCGCGCCCTCGAGTGGCAGACCGGGCGTATGCCCGACGGTCTCATTCCGGCCGACATCGAGCTGCGCCTGCTGCTCGATGTGTACGAGTTCGAGACCACCGAGGAGCCGGGCAAGTGCAAGGGGGCCGGCCGCGACGCGGCGGCACCCGCCAGCGAATCGACGGAGCAGTAGTCCTTCTGATGTTCGAGTACCCCGATAGTTACGATGTCATCGTGGTCGGCGCCGGCCACGCCGGATGCGAAGCGGGTCTCGCCGCGGCCCGGTTGGGCGCGCGCACCCTGGTGCTCACCGGCAACCTCGAAACCGTGGCCCATATGTCGTGCAACCCGGCCATCGGTGGGGTGGCCAAAGCCCACATCGTCAAGGAGATCGATGCGCTCGGCGGGGAGATGGCGCGCGTCATCGACCAGACCGGCATCCAGTTTCGTCGCCTCAACCTGTCGAAGGGGCCGGCCGTGCGCTCGACCCGCGCCCAGGCCGACAAGCGCCGGTATCGCGAGACGATGCGCCGGGCGCTCGACGCCCAGCCCAACCTGTGGACGCGCCAGGCGGAGGTGTCGCAGCTGCTGGTAGAAGACGGTCGCATCGTCGGCGTTGCCACGACCATGGGGGTGGCCTTTCGCGCGCCGAGCGCCATCCTGACCACGGGCACCTTCTTGCGCGGCACGCTGCACGTCGGCAACGAAAAGTCCCGCGGCGGTCGCGCCGGCGAAGCTCCGGCCGGCTCTTTGTCGGCGTCGCTCGAACAGCTGGGGTTTCCCCTCGCGCGCCTCAAGACCGGTACCCCGTGCCGCATCGACGGCAAGACCATCGACCTGTCCGGGCTGGAGGAACAGCCCGGCGACTCGCCGCCGCCTCGATTTCGCGTGCTCGAGCCCGGCGCGTTCACTCCGCCGCTGCCCCAGCTGTCGTGCTGGATCACGCACACCAACGAGCGCACGCACCAGGTCATTCGCGACAACCTCGACCGCTCGCCGCTGTACACCGGCCGCTTGCAGGGCGTGGGCCCGCGCTACTGCCCGAGCATTGAAGACAAGGTGGTGCGCTTTGCCGACAAGCCGAGGCACCAGATCTTCTTGGAGCCCGAGGGCATCGACACCGACGAGTTCTATCCCAACGGGATTTCGACCTCACTGCCGTACGACGTACAGCTCGCGCTGCTGCGCACCATCGCCGGGCTGGAACGGGCCGAGATGACTCGCCCGGGCTACGCCGTGGAGTACGATTTCATCGACCCGCGCGAGCTTCTGCCCACGCTGGAAACCAAGCGCGTCGGCGGGCTGTATTGCGCCGGGCAAATCAACGGCACGTCGGGCTACGAAGAGGCCGCCGTGCAGGGCCTCATCGCGGGCGTCAACGCCGGGCTGGCCGCGGGTCGCAGTGACGCACCGCGTGAACCCATGGTCTTGCGCCGCGACCAGGCCTACGCCGGAGTGTTGGTCGACGACCTGGTAACCAAGGGCACCAGCGAACCGTACCGAATGTTTACCTCGCGCGCCGAGCACCGATTGATTCTTCGCGAAGACAACGTCGCCGACCGCCTGTTGCCGGTGGGGCGCGGGTTGGGACTCATCGACGACGACCGGTGGCGGCGCTTCGAGACCTTCTCGACCGCCCTCGACCAGGAGCGGCAACGCCTCGAAACCGCAACGGTGAAGCCCACGGACGCGGTCAATCGCGCGCTCGAGGCGAGCGGCTCTTCCCCGTTGCGCGACCGCCGCGCGAGCCTTGCCGAGCTGCTTCGCCGACCCGAACTTGGCTATTCGGAGGTAATGCAGATTGCGAGTGCCGGAGGCGTTTCCACGGCTGACGTCGCGCCCGACGTCGCCGAGCGCGCCGAGATCGAGCTGAAGTACAGCGGTTATCTGCAGCGGCAAAAAGCCGAGGCCGCGCGGGTTTCGCGACTGGAGCACATGCGTTTGCCGGACGATCTCGACTATGCTGCCGTCCACGGGCTGTCGAGGGAGGTGCAGGAAAAGCTCGCTGCGGCGCGGCCACGGTCCATTGGCCAGGCGTCGCGAATCAGCGGCATCACGCCTGCGGCCGTTTCGATTCTGATGACGCACCTCACCGCTGCCCGGCGGCAAGGGAACCAGTCACCATGAACCGATTCGCATCGCTTTGCTTCGCCCTCGTCCTCGCGACACCAGCCGCCGCTTTTGCAGGCGGCATCTTTTTGCCCGGCGTCGGTCCGCAGTCCCAGGCGCGCGCCGGAGCCTTCGTGGCCAAGGCCGACGACCCGTCGGCGCTCGCGACCAACCCGGCGGGCATCGCGAAACTCAACGGCACGCAAATCTACGTGGCGTCGTCGTTCATCGACTACAACCTGACGTTTCAGCGCGCCGGGCAGTACGAGTCGGGACCCGCCGCGGGCGAGGGCTATCCCGAAGTCGAAAACCAGGCGTCACCGACCCTGGGCGTCGGTGACTTTCAGGCGGTGCCGCTCATCGCGGTGACCACCGACTTTGGTCGCCCCGACTGGCCGTTTCGTTTTGCCGCCGGCCTGCACGCGCCGAGCGCGTATCCGAACCGCGAGTTCACCGAGCGCTTCGACAACGGCGCCCTCGGTCCGCAGCGCTTCGACAACGTCGACCAAAAAGCCGAGACTGCCTTGGCGTCGGTGGCCATGACCTACAGCCCGATACCGATTGTCGACATCGGCCTGCGCGCGAGCTGGGGCTTTTCGTCGATCAACGCCACGACCCAGGTTTGGGGCGTGCGCAACTTCGACGAAGACGAGGATTTCGAGGGCACGTTCAACCTGCGCGCCGACGACAACTTCATTCCGGCGTTCGGCCTGGGCGTCAACGTGCGCCCGCTGCCCGGAGTCGAAGTCGCGATCGCGTACTCGAGCCGAATCAACATCGACGCCGAAGGCTTTGCTGCCCAGCCGCCCCTGGGCGCCGGGCTCGGCTTCGGACCGGACATGCCCGAAGCGCTGCGCGCCGTGCGCCCCGACCAGGCGCGGTGCGCGCCGGATCGCGGACTGGCCGATCCGTTCGCGACGGACGACCCGCCAGATGAACTGCCGGCCTGCATCAGCGTGCAGCTGCCCCAAACGCTTCACCTCGGCGCTCGCTATGTCTTCGAGGACGAAAACGGCGAAGAAAAGGCCGACATCGAAGTCGACGTGAAGTGGGAGAACTGGGGCGGCACCTGCGAGACTCCGCGCGGCGTCGAAATCCTCGGCACCGAGGACCGCCCGTGCGGCGACCACATTGCCCTGGTCGACGCCCAGTCGCAGTCGGTGCCCGGGCGACTGATCGCGCCGAGCGTGATCCAGCACTTTCTTCGCGACACCTGGTCGGTACGGGTGGGCGGTTCGTATCGCATCCCACTGATTGCGAGCGATCTGGAGCTTCGTAGCGGTATTGCGTATGACACTGCGGCCGCCGATGAAGAGTCGAACCGGGTCGACCTCGACGGCAACTCGCGAGTGACGTTCGGTCTTGGCGCGGCTTACGAGGTCGGCATGTTCACCTTCGAACTCGGTGGCGGGGTAGTCGTGCAGCCCGACCGATCCGTTGCCCAGTGCCTTCCCGAGACCAATGGTCCGACCGTGCCGGTGCTGGGTGATCCGCAAAACGGATGTGGCCCAGACGGGCTCGAAACCCCCCTGGACGAGCGAAACAGGCCGAGCCCCATCGAGGCTCTGGGCGATCCCAGCACCCAGGCCGAGAGTCCCTATAACGCCGGTGACTACTCGTCCGGTTACGTCCTGTTCAACCTGGGCGTGACCGCGCGGCTCTAAAGTTCTGCTCGGACCGCGCACGCATTGCGACGCGGCCTTCGTCACTGCGAACGGAACGGTTCGTAAAAAGCGCGCCGTCCATTCGGCCCGATTGGCCGAACAACTGGATCGATGCGATTGATGTGGTGTGCCGCTTTCGCACGCTCGCGTTCGTCATGTATATCGGCCCCGGGTGCGCGATTCGTACGAAGTCGTTGTGATCGGTGCCGGTCCTGTCGGGTCCTTTGCCGCGATGTTGCTCGCGCGCCAGGGCGCGCAGGTCGCGCTGATCGAAACCAATCCCCGCGCGAGTCGGCGGTTTGCTGGCGAGTGGCTGCATCCACCGGCCGTGGCCGCGCTCGACCGCGCGCGGGTGGGACGTCTCGAAAGCGCGCGACCGCGCACCGGGTACGGCTTCGTCGTCTTGCCCGACGACGGCAGCCCGGCCATTGAGCTCGGCTATCCGGGCACCTGCGTTGCCCTTTCGGCCGAGCACGACGACCTGGTGCGCGCTCTTCGCGACCGCGCGGTCGCGGAGCCCGGAGTTCACTACTTTCCCGGCTGCCGCGTCGTCGATCTGCAGGACCATCGAGTCGTGGTCGAGCCGCGCGGCGGCCAGCCCACCGAGGTGCGGGCGGGGCTCATCGTCGGCGCCGACGGCAAGGGGTCGCTGGCGCGTCGCTACGTCGAAGACGGCGTCGACAGCCAGCTTCTGTCGTACATGGCCGGCATCGACGTGCGCGGGGCGTCGCTGCCCAGCGAAGGATTCGGCCACGTCATCCTGGGCGGACCCGGGCCGGCGCTCGCCTACCGCATCGCCGACGATCGCATTCGACTTTGTCTCGAGGTGCCGCTGTCGTTCGGTTCGCGGGCGCGCACTCCCCAGTTTCTGTGGACGGCCTACGGCCCGGTGTTGCCAGCCGGATTGCGCGAGGGGTTGTTCCGCGCTCTGGAGGAGCGGCCGGTTTCGTGGGCCGGCGCGCGGTTTCGCCCTCGCAGCAGCTACGGTCGCGGCTCGGTTGTGCTGGTCGGGGACGCGGCGGGGCACACCCATCCCCTGACGGCGGTTGGCATCACCCAGGGCCTGCTCGACGCCGAGGCACTCGCCGACGCCAACGGCGATCTCGAGGCTTACCGCCGGACCCGGTCGCGAGCGAGCTACGTGCCGGAGCTGCTCGGCAACGCGCTGTACCACGTGTTTCGCCGCGACGACCTGGGCGCCGCTCGCATTCGCGCCGCCGTGTACGACGTGTGGCGCACCAGCGACTTCGAGCGCGACCGCACCATGCGCATTCTGATGGGCGACGAACCCCGCACCAGCGCTTTCGGAGCGTCGTTTGCGCGCATGGCGCTGGCCGCGATTGGGTCGTCGACGAGCGAGGCCCTGCGCGTCGGCGCGCCGGGGCAGGCCGCCGGCGTGCTGGAGCACTTTCGCGAGTACGCGAAGTGGCCTGTCGCCGCCTTCGTGCCGCAGTCGGTTCGGGCGCGCTACCGGGCGACCAGCGCGACCGAGCGGCCGGTCCCCCCGCTGTCGGGCGTGTTTGCTCCCACCTCCGAGTCGCGCCAGGCACAGAGTGCGCAGCCGCCGGCTCCCCAGGAGCTCAGCGCCGAAGAGGCGCAAGCGCTTCGCGACGACGTGGTCGTCGGCGTCGACGCTCTGCACGACAATCTGGCCGGGCTGGCGACCAAGTTTGGCGTGGCCCCCGATCTCGAAGTGGCGCGCCACGCCATTTGCGTGCTGCATGCCATTGATCGAGCGACATCGCGCGACATCATGCGAAAGCGCATGCGGTTGGGCCGCCGCCGGCTCGCCACCGACGGACCGGCGGTGGTGGCAGCGGCGGCAAGCACGGACGACGCTGCGGCTCTTTTGCTGGCGCTGTTCGACGTCGAGCCCTGGCGCGACGAAGGCGCAGACGGACTGCCGGCCGTGGTGCGCACGCTGCTCGACTGCCAGCGACCGACCGGTGGCTTTGGTCCGCGGGCCGGTGCCCGGCGCTCCGACGTGCGGTCGACCGAGCTCGCGTGTCGCGCCATGGCCGCGTTGATTGCTCGCGAGCCCGATACGTATGCCGACGCCGGCAAGCGGGCCCTGCGCGGCGCGCTGCGGTGGCTGCGGGCTCGCCAGCGCCCCGACGGCAGCTGGCCCGGTCAGCCCGTGGAGAACACCGCGAGGGCGTTGCGCGGTTTGGTCGCCGCGGGTTTGCCGCCCGGGGCGCCGGAGCTTCGTCGCGGCGCGCGCTGGCTGGTCGAGCGCCAGGCCCCGAACGGGTCGTGGTCCAGCGCGCCGGACGTTGCGCCGTCGCTGGGACTGTCGGCGCTGTCGTTGTCGGCGCTGGTCGTCGCGCGCGCCCCGTACTCGGGCGCCATCGTTCGCGGCGCTCGGGCCGTTGCCGCCCAGGCGCGCGGCGTCGCCGGCAGCGTCGATCACCCGGCGGCGCGCGCCGACCTGGTCGAGGCGCTGCCCGCGGTGGCGGACGCGGTGCGCTATCTCGAGGAGCTGCAGCGTCTGCAGCCGTACGTTCGCGCGCGCAAGCCCGCGACCGAGCGGCCGGCGCGGGCCGGTGCGGAGGTTTCGACGCCCGCTGCGAACGGTGCCCCGCGCGCCAGCGCAGAAGACGATTGGGCGTTTTGCAAGCAGAGCCTGGCCGAGGTGTCGCGCACCTTTGCCCGGCCGATCGCCATGCTGCCCGACCGCCTCGAAGTGGCCGTCACCCTCGGCTACCTGCTGTGTCGCGCCGCCGACACCATCGAAGACCACGAGGCCCTCACCCTCGGCGAGCGCGACGACATGTTTGCCCTGTTTCTCGCCATCCTGCGCGGCGAGCGAGCGCCGTCGCAGCTGTATGCGCGCCTCGCCGAGACCGCGGCGGTCCGCGACATTCACAACCCCGAGATTGCGCTGTGCCGCGAGTTGCCTCGGGTGTTTGGCGTGTTCGATACCCTCGACGAACCCCGCCGCGCGGTGTGCCGCCGCTGGGTCGGCGAGATGGTTCGCGGCATGAGCCTGTACTCGCACCGCACACCGGGACCCGACGGCATCACGGCGCTGCACACGGTGGGCGACCTCGAGCGCTATTGCTACTTCGTCGCCGGTACCGTTGGGCACCTGCTCACGGACCTGTTCGAACTCGAGCTCGGCGATCGGCTCGACGAGTCGGCCCGCGCGCACCTGCGCAGGCACGCCGAGCACTTCGGTGCCGGTCTGCAGCTCGTGAACATTCTCAAAGACGTCACCGACGACAGCGAGCGCGGCTGGTCGTTTTTGCCGCGCAGTCTGGTGGCGGACACGCCGGTCGACCTCGAAAGCCTCATCGGTCGGCGGCAGCTGACCGATGCCCGCTCCGCCCACGCCGTGGTGGCGCCGGTGTTCGACCTGGCCCGCAGTTTTCTCGACGACGCGCTCGGCTACGCGCTTGCCATCCCCGAAGACCAGACCGGGATTCGACTGTTCTGCCTGCTGCCGCTGTGGATGGCCGCGCGCACCCTGGTGTACGCGCGCGGCAACGACGCCATGTTCGAGGTGGGCGCGCCGGTCAAGATCAGCCGCGCCGAGGTCGAGGGGCTGATCGCCGACTGCGTGCGCGACTCGGCCAGCAACCAGCGACTCGCTCGCGCCTACGAAGGCCTGTGGCTGCCTCGACCGCAGCTCGCGTCGCGCGGTGAGCGCCATGCTCGGTAAGCGCGTCGCGCCGCCGCTCGACGACGGTTCGGCGGATCTGGATCCCGCGGCGCTTGCCCGCGGGGTATCGCGCGCGGTCGCTGCCCTGGGCCGGGCGCAAGATCCGGGCGGCTCGTGGAAAGGCGACTACGGTGGCCCGCTGTTTTTGCTGCCGATCTACGTGAGCGTGTGTCGGGCGGCCCGCATCGACATACCGGCGCCGGTCGCCGACGGCATGGTTCGCTATTTGCGGCGCAACCAGCGCGCCGACGGCAGCTGGGGGCTGCACGTCGAGGGCCAGGGCCATGTCTTCACCACCGTGCTCAACTACGTGGCCCTGCGGCTGCTCGGGGTTGGTCCCGACGACCGGGATGCGGCCCGTGCGCGAGGGTGGTTTCGCGCGCGTGGTGGGCCCGGAGCCTCGGCATCCTGGGGCAAGTTCACCCTGGCGCTGCTCGGGCTGTACGACTACCGAGGGCTCGATCCGGTGCCGCCGGAGCTGTGGCTGCTGCCCCGGTCGGCCCCCGTGCACCCGGGGCGACTGTGGTGCCACTGTCGCATGGTCTACCTGCCGATGTCGTATCTCTACGGTCGCCGCTACGTGGCCGATCGCGAGGCCGTCGGCGCCGGGCAGCCGGGCGACTTGATCGACGCCCTGCGAAGCGAGCTGTACGACCAGCCATACGACGCCATCGACTGGAACGCGCTGCGAGATCGCGTGTCTCCCACCGACTCGTACGCGCCGGTGAGTCCCGTCATGAAGACGGTCAACCGGGTGCTCGCGCTGTACGAACGTCGGCCGAGCCGCCGGGTACGGGAGCGCGCCCTGGCCTTCGTGCTGGAGCAGATCGACGCCGAGGACCGAAACACCAACTACATTTGCATCGGGCCCATCAGCAAGCTGTTCCACACGCTCATCTGGCACTCGGTGCGCCCCGAAGGACCCGAGTTTCGAGCGCACGAGCAGCAGCTGGCCGACTATCTGTGGCGCGCCGACACCGCCGACGGCGAGACCTGGAAGATGCAGGGCTACAACTCGTCGGAGCTGTGGGATACGACGTTTGCTGTGCAGGCCGTGGTCGAGGCCGATATTGGCGACAGCGCGCGGCCGATCGTCGAGGGCGCTCATCGCTTCATCGATGACAACCAGGTCCGCGACGATGTGCCCGACCGGGAAGCCCACTTTCGCTGCCCGTCGACCGGCGGCTGGCCGTTCTCGGATCGGGCTCACGGCTGGCCCATTACCGACTGCACCGCGGAGGGAATGAAGGCGGCGATGGCGCTCGAGCCCGTGGTCGACCGGCCCATCGCCGAACACCGTCTCGCCGAGGCTGCCGACCTTCTGCTGTGGTGGCAAAACGACGACGGTGGCTGGGCCACCTACGAGCGGACCCGCGGCGCCGCCTGGCTCGAGCAGCTCAATCCATCGAACTGTTTTGCCGACATCATGATCGACTATCCGTACGTCGAGTGCACATCGGCGGCGGTGCAGGCGCTGTCGGCGTTCCGTTCGCGGTATCCGCATCGGCGTAGCGGGGCCATCGACGCCGCCATCGCCGGGGGCGCGGATTGGATTCGCAAAGCCCAGCGCGCCGACGGCAGCTGGTACGGGTCCTGGGGGGTGTGCTTTACCTACGGCACGTGGTTCGGCGTGTCCGGTTTGCGCGCCGCCGGCGCACCGGCCAACGACCCCGCCATCGCGCGCGCGTGCGAGTTTCTCGCGCGCCATCAGGCGGCCGACGGGGGCTGGGGCGAGAGCGCCGACAGTTCGCGCGACCTGCGGTACGTGCCCACCGAGTCCAGCCAGGCGGTCATGACCGCCTGGGCGGTGCTGGCGCTTAGTCAGGGCCCGCGCGAGTATCGACCGGCGGCTGAGCGCGGCGGCGCGCTGCTGCTTTCCCGGCAAAGCGACGATGGCCAGTGGCCGCAGGAACACATCTCCGGGATGTTCAACAAGACCTGCGCCATTCACTACGACAACTACGTGCGCTACTTTCCGCTGTGGGCGCTGGCGCGTCTCGCGCGCACGGCCTGACGAAGCCCCCGCTAGCGCTGCCGCAGCTCGGGCGGCAGGCTGTCGAGCCACTGGCCGGTCGACCGGGCGTCGGCCAGGTCGCCGGCGCGCCGGTACAGTTCCCGGGCCTCGGCCGCCAGGGCCGCTGACGTCGACGCCGACGTTCCGGTTTCGACCTGAATGCGCGCGAGCAGGAACTTCGCCTTGGCGAGGGACTCGAGCTCCTTGGAGCTCGCGTTGTCGGTGAGGGTCGCCAGCACCTCGTGGGCGCTCGTGGCCAGCTTCAGGGCGCTCGCCCGCTTGCCAAGGGCCAGATCGCAGGCCGCGAGTTCGACATCGCTGGCGGCCACGCGTCGGTCGGTCTCCCCGCGGGCGGTCGCGAAGATGTCGCGCGCCCGGGCGAACAGGTCGCGCGCGGCGGGCCACCGGCCGCGCCGCTGCTCAAGCTCGCCCAACCGCTGCAAGACACCGGCGACGTTTTCGTGATCGGGGCCGAGGCTTTCTTCGCGAATGCCCCGCGCCTTTTCCAGGTGCGCGGCCGCCTCGTCGAGGTTGCCCTGCCGCATCAAGGCGGTGCCCAGGCCAATCATGGACCAGGCGGTGTTGACGTTGTCGCCGCCCACCAGTTCGGTTTGCATGGCCAGGGCCCGGCGAAACAGAGTTGCGGCCTCGCCATAGTCTCGCTGCGCCATTAAGACGTCGGCCAGGTTACTCGTCGCCGCGGCCAGGTCCGGGTGCGCCGCGTTGCCGTGTTCGCTTTCGAGCAGTGCGATCGCTCGTCGGTACATCGGTATCGCCTCGGCGCGTTCGCCGCGCAAGGCGCGAGCGCCGGCCAGGTTGACCAGGGGCGTCGCCAGGTGCGGGTGGCTGGCGCCGAAGAGTTTTTCGTTGATGGCCAGCGAACGCGCATAGGCCGCCAGAGCTTCGTCCGGCCGGTCGTTGGCGGCCAGGGCGATGCCCAGATTGTTCACTTCGTTCGCCAGGTGATTGAGCGGCGCCTCGCCGAGCGGCTCCAGGATGGCCACGGCCTGTTCCATGTCGCCGAGGGCCCCGGGGTAGTCGCCGAGCAGGTAGCGAAGAATTCCTACGCAGCTGCGAAAGCGAGCCTGCAGCACCGGATCGTCGTCGACCATGGACAGGGCCAGCTCGGCGCCGGGCAGCATCGCCATCGCGTCCTTCGGTCGGCCGAGCCGATAGCCGACCGTCCATAGAAGCTCGCGCCAGGCGCGGGCTCCAATGCGCGGGTCGCGGGCTTTGGCCGCGAGGGACAGAGCCTCGTACATCAGCGGCTCGGCGTTTTTGGCCTGGCCGATCTTCTGGGTCAGGTCGGCGCGCAGCAGGCCAATGCGCGCGTGCAGCGGCGGGAACTCGAGGTCGCTGGCGGCACTGCGAACGTCGTCGAGCTGTTCGAGCGCCGTTCGGTGCTGGCCGACCTTGTCGAGAACATCCAGACGGTCGAGGCGGGTCGCCAGCTCCTCCACCCGAGTCCGCACATCGGGCGACGCGGGCAGGGGGGCGGTGGCGAGCAAGCGCTCGCCGGTGCAGTCGCTGAGGTTGGTCAGTTCGCGCACGGCGATGGGCGCCCGGGAAAACAACGCCGGATCGATGTCGCCGCGAAACATGCCCACGAACGCCTCAACCTGGCGCAGGTGCCGCTCGAGGCACAGGCCGCGCCGCTCGTAGGTCTGCTGCGTTTGCTCGCCGGTCACCAGCGTCGCCTGACAGCTCTGGTCGCGCTCGCGCTGCCAGCTCGCGGCGAAGTCGTCGAGTACCGAAGACATCTGTTGCCACGTGGCGTCGGCGGCTCCGCTTTTGCTCGCGCGAAAGCTCGCCTCGAGCTCGGCGCGCGTCGGGTCGTCCCAGACGCCCGCGAGATACTGCGCCGACGAATCGCACGGCGACGCGGCGACCTCTGTGGTGCCGGAGCCGAGGAACACCGCGAACGCCGCGGCCGCCGCCGCACCGGCGGCGAAGCCAAAGCGCCGCCACTGCGACCACGGGTCGCGCTCGAGCTCGGCGACCAGGTCCGCCATGGAGGAAAAGCGCTCCTGGGGCAGTCGAGCCATGCCGCGCATCAGGATGCGGTGCAGGCGCTTGTCGACCGTCGCGCCCGACGGCGGTGCGTCGGGCTTGCCCAAAATCACCTGCTCGCGCAGCCCGTTGAAGTCGCGCGCGCGAAACGGGCGCTCTTTGTAGAGGGCCTCGTACAACGACACCGCGAACGAAAACTGGTCGGACTGCGCCGTGAGCTCGGTGCCCATAAGCTGCTCGGGCGACATGTAGCGCGGCGTTCCCGGGCGCATGCCGTCGCGGGTCAAGCGGCCGTGCAGAACATCGCGCGACGAGGTGGATAGCGCATCGTCGCGAGAATCGAGCAGCTCGAAGCGATCGGAAATCTCTTCGGCCGACAGCATCGTGCCGCTGTGCTCATCGGCCACCCGCGCCAGGCCGAAATCGACCACGCGTACCCGGCCGTCTTCGCCGACCAGCACATTGTGCGGCTTGAAATCGCGGTGCACCAGGCCCGCTTCGTGGGCCGCCGACAGGCCGCGGCCCGCCGCCGCGAACACCCTTACGATCTCGGCTGGAGTCCGCGCCTCGCGCAGCCAGTCGCGCACGTTCTCGCCGCGGATCAACTCCATCGCCAGAAACACCCGGCCCTCGTCGACGCCCACGTCGAACACCGCGGCCACGTTTGGGTGCGATACCTGGGCCAGGGCCTGGGCCTCGCGCAGAAGTCGGTCGCGTTCCTCGCTGTCGCCAAGCCCATCGCGCAGCAGCTTGACCGCGACCTCGCGACTCAGCCCCGGGTCGAACGCGCGATAGACATCGCCCATGCCACCGCTGGCCAAATGCTCGACCACAATGTAGCGGCCGACGCACGCCCCCGCGCCCAGCCGGTCGCTGCGCCGCTCGCGAAGGGGACCCGACCCGGTGACCGTCGCGAGCGTCTCGCCATCTTCGCTCTGTCCCCCCGTCGACATCCGCCTCCCTCACAATGGTCGCAGAGTCCCCTACCAGCGAACAAGGCCTCGGGTGTTTCCGGTCCGAGTCGCCAGCGATTCCCTACACCGCCGGCAGTGTAGGTCGCAGTGTTCTTACCGACGTCCGCACCGCATCGATGACAACGTGCGCGCCCTCGCCTCACCTTCGGCACCTCACGAGACTGCGCCGTGTGCTCTCTGGGGCGCCAGCGACGATGTAGCTACTCGTTCGCGGCACCATTCAGGCGCTGCTGCCGTCGGGTACCGACGGACGCGTCGTTTGGCGACCGCGACGGACTCATCACCATCGACCAGTGCGGACTGCTACCGCCGCCTTGGTCTGGGTTCGAGCTGCCCTGGGCACCGCGGCCGTCGTTGTCCGACTCGTTGGGCTTGGCAGGCAAATTCATCTGTCATTTACTAAATGACAGTACTATAAAAATGACATGGAAGGGCTTGAGGTCTACAAGACGATACTCGAGGAACTACCCGGGATCTCGTCGTATCAGCTACTTAAGCCTGCATCCGGCGCGGAACACCGCGGCGACGCGCGCTTGCGACTGCGGACAGAGGCCGGCGCTCGCGAGTTCGTGGTTGAGGTCTACCGCAGCCACCTCACCCACAAAATGGCAGATCTCATAGTGAACGCGGGGGCCGGCAGCGAGGAGCCGCGCGTCATTCTTGCCCCCCACATCGGCGTGGGGTTGGCCGAGAAGCTCAGTGGCGCGGGCGTCAACTACGTCGACGCGAACGGCAACTGCCACATCGAGGCGCCGCCGCTCTACGTGCACATCGAGGGCAAGTCTGCCGGAGCGAAGGCGCGGGCGGACAAGGGGTTGAGAAGAGCGGGCTACCAGGTGCTGTTCGTCTACCTGGCCGAGACGAGTCTCCTCGACGCACCTATCCGACGAGTTGCTGAGCTTGCCGGCGTCAGTCGTCAGCCGGTCGCAGATATGCGTCACCGGCTGTTGGACGAGCAGTATGTCCTGTCGACGAAGTCGGCATTGCGCTGGCACCCGCGCAGACGCCAAGACGGGCTGAGTCTGTGGTTGCATGGCTACGAAACCACGGTGCGGCCTTCGCTGCTGTGGGGAACGTACCGGACCCAAGACAAGGACCCGGCAGAGCTCGAAGAGCGCCTCGAGCGGGGCCTGGCCGGGCTCACGAATTACGAGCTGCGATGGGGCGGCAGCGCCGCGGGCTTTCGCCTCACCGGCCACTACCGCGGTGCACGTACGGTCGCGCACGTTCGTTCGCCGCCCAACGACCTTCAGCGACGCCTCCCCGCGATGGAGGACCCGAGCGGAAACCTCGTGTTGATGGACGCTTTTGGGACGTTGAACTGGCAACCCGAACGCCGGACCGTTCACCCTTTGCTCGTGTACTCGGAGATCCTCCGCGAGGGGACCGAGCGGGCGCGCGAGGCAGCGCAGGAGCTCTACGAGGAGCATCTGCTCCCGACGTGGGAGCAGGTGGATTGAGTCTCACGCCCCCGCAGATCGAAGCGTTGGACGGCATTGCCCGGGCGTGGCCGCGCGCCAAGGCCGTGATCATCGGCGCCGCCGCCCTGGGCTTCTACTACGACATGCGATGGCGACGGACCGCAGACGTCGATCTTGTCGTGGCGCTCGAGCTGGAGGACTTTCCGGGCGCCTTGCTTGACCGCCCTGGGTGGCAGCAGCATCCGAGGAAGGAGCACGAGTTCGTTTCGCCGACGGGAGCCAGGGTTGACCTTCTACCAGCAGGCCCCAAGCTGCTCGAGGCAGGGACGATTACCTGGGCCGGAGGACAGGTCATGAGCCTCGCGGGAATGGGCTTGGCCTTCGCGCACGCCGAGTCGCACGCGCTCTCCGACCACCGCGCGGCGCTCGTCGCGCCGCCGCCGGTACTCGCCATCCTCAAGATGGTGTCCTACGCCGATCGGCCGTTTGAGCGAGAACGCGACCTCTAGGATCTCGCACACCTCCTTGCCGTCTATGTCGATGACGACAGCGATCGACGCTTCGACGAGGGGCTGGGCTACGACTTCGAGCTCGCTCCCGCCTATTTGTTTGGCCTTGACGTCGGTCGCATCGCCCGCACGGCGGCCCACCGCGCGCCTGTCGAACGCTTCCTCACCCGCGTTGGCGACCCCGACGGTGTCGAACACGCCGTGATGCGCAGTCTCGGGCTCTCCTACTGGCGTGACGAGGACTCACTCAAGCGTTCGCTCGAGGCCTTTCGGAATGGATTGGCCATGTCGCCTATCACTGGGGTCGCCCCAGAGCGCTGACCACCAACCCGGAGGCGACGGCCGCGAGGCCTGAGTCGTAAACGAGGCCGCGCTACCGCCACAAGCCCCAAAGCCCCTTCCGTAGCGGGGTGTCGAGGTCGAACCAGACGCGCATGGGTTTTTCGCCTTCGTGGCGTTGGTACTGGATGGGGCCGCAGTAGGTGAGGGGGCCGCGGGAGACGAGGTTGACCATGAGGACGGTGTGGGGCTGGTCGTTGACGTCGATGTCGCGGTGGCCGACGCGCCAGGAGGAGGTGTCGGTGGAGCCGAAGAGCGGGGCGATTTGGTCCCGGGTGTCTTCGTTCCAGAGGACGGGGCCGGTGTATTCGTGGACGGGGCCGATGAACGCGGGCGACGGGTTCGATGCGGGACAGGTCGGGCAGGGGGCAGGTTTCGCGGATGCAGGACGCCTGTCTTTTTTCGCAACCGGCGGAGCGGGCGCCCGATACCGGGGGTGTTCGACCACAACTGCCTCGCATCACGAGCCCCCACCCATGCCAACGATTGAAAAGAGCGCCGCCCCCGCCCGTTTCCAGATGATGGAGGACGTTGAATCCTACGGCGTTCGCGCCGACGGGGTGCCGGAGTCGATTGCTCGCGCCGAAGTCTTTTCGAGGGAGTCCGCGGCGCCGGTGGCTGGCGCGGCAGAGGGCGTGCCGGCTGCTCGTTCGACTCGTCAGCCGCAGGACGGCGTCGACGACGAGCCGAGCTGGCTCGACGAGGCTCTGGGTCGGGCGAACCAGGCTCGTAAGGTGGTGTCGCATGGCACGAAGGCGGTGAAGACGACGGCGACGGTGGCGGCGTCGCGTGCTCTGACGGTCGCCCACTCGGTCCGTGAGGTCGCCACGCAGCCGGGCCTTGCGAAAGACGCGACGAAGGCGGCGATGGAGATAGCGAGTCGGACCGAGGGCCTCATGCGGGAGACGTCCACGGCGTTGCGCGTCGCTGATACGCTCGGCAAGGCGGCGTACTGGGGCGGCGTTGTTGCCAATGCGAGCAAGATCGCGGAGGACGTGATCGACAATCGGGGCCCGACCCGGGCGTCCGTGATGCCGGGGCTGGACCTCGCGGTCGGCGCGGTGGGCCAGGCGGCGCCCAATCCCCTGGTCAAATCGTTCTCGGTTGGTTGGTCGGTGGGCCGCGCCGCCGATTCGGCGGTCGGCTTGAGTGATGGGGCCTCGGACCTGGCCATTACGGCCACGGGGCAACGCGTTCGCACGGACATCCGCGGCACCCTGGCAAATTCCGAGTACGCGCTCGGCAGCGATGCGGCCCTTGATGACCTGGTGGCGCGCCTGGCCACGGGAAAGGCGACCAACAGTGACCGCGGCGCTGTCCGCCACCTGCTCCACGAGGCGCGAACGGCGGGTGTCCTTCGTGACGACGGGTCTATCGACAAGGGGCGCGCCCGCGAGCTGGTCGGCTGGTGGGCGGATGGCGATCTGGTGGACGCCATCCGCAGGGCCCAGATCGCGGAGAAGTTCCTCTAGCTGCTAGTGTGCCGGGCGGAGGCCGCGCGCTCGCTGTGCGTAGATTTCCTCTGCCAGTTGCTGCCTTCCCCCGGTCCGCTCTCGGAGGCATCCATGGAGACTGCGTTTTACGTGCTCGTTTTCTCGGTACCCGTCGCAATGCTCGGCTGGGTCTTCGTGCGCTCGGTCAGGTCGGGCATGAGGAAGGTCGAGTTTGCCGATTTTCTGGTTCAAGCGGGCTTCGGACGTAGCCGCGGGAATGCTCTTTTGTTTGAACGGGTGTCCGGCGAGGTCCCGATCCGGGTTCGCCACGTGTTCGACAAAGACGAGCACGGAAATCGAACGGAGCGCGGGTGGCGCGTCTTCACGACCGCTGACGGTCTTTCGCTCGCACGGTTCACGGTCCGCCACAGGAGTCTCGATGCCGTGGACTCGCGTCGCGGCCACGAGGTTTTCGACGCGGGCAGCCTGCTCTGTCCTGGCGATGCCGCCCCGGTTCGCGCAGCACTCGAGCCCACCGGACACTTGCTCCAGGGACTGCTGAATCGAGTGCCGCGTGCCAGCCTCGACGTCGGGGGAGAAGAAATCGCCGTCGAGCTTCCGGTGGTGAACGACCCGGAGCTCGTGCTCCTGGCGGCGAAGGCCGTAGAGGAGCTGGCGCGACGAAGAAGCGCTCTTCCTCAGGGGGCTGGAGAGCAGCAGGTCGCGTCGCTTCCTCGGGCGCGAAAGCTCTAGACGGCACCGCGCCCTTCTTGCTGGAAGTCGCGAGGCCGTGAATTCTCAACTGATGATTGAACGGGCCGACGTTGGGCCCCTGGCGCGTGCCGATGCTCGATATCCATATGCTTTGCGAGGCCGTTTTCGAGGCCAGGAACAAGAAAGACGACTTGAAGCGCCAGGTCGACGATGCGGACAGGCAGTTTCGAGAGGCCCAGGCAGAGCTTGCCGCTGCACTTCGGGATACGGGCAGCGACTCCGTCGAGCACGGGGACTTTGTACTGGCGACGAAGCGCACGGTCCGGTGGAAGGTGCCGCCTGCGGCGAGGCAGCGTCTGGTTGGAGTTCTGAAAGAGTACGTCCCCGAGCTGGTGAAGGAGACCGTCAACGTCAGCTCCCTGTCTGCGTATCTGCGCAAGAACGAGGACGGGCTCGAGTCTTCTGAGCCGGCCTGGTGGCGGGAGCTCAAGGATTTGCTGGACCGGGCGGAGACCGACGATATTTCGATTCGAAAACGCCGGACGTAGTGCCGTGACGGCGGCGTCGGGGCGCGTTGCATCGGGCGGTCGGGTGGCTGCTGTCTTGTTGCTCGAGATACGCAAGACGCGGGACCTACTTGTCGAGCCCCGTTTCGGCGAGCCACTCGTCGACTTCCGCTACGGTTTTGGCGTGGCCGGCTTCGTCGAGAATTGCGCGAGCGGCTTTGGCTTCTTGGCGCGCGGCGCTGCGCTTGCCTTGCAGCAGGAGTGCTTTGGCCATGAGGGCTCGGGCGGCGCCGATCTTTTCCGGTCCTTGCTTGAACTCTGTCGCGACGGAGATTGTCTCTTGCGCCCAGCGGGCTGCGGCCTGCGGGTCTTTGCGAGCAATGGCCAAGCTGGTGCGATAGAACAGAGGAAAGATGATAGCGGGAATCCTCGGCTCGTAGGCTGACAGCACTGCGTAGCTTTTTTCGAGTTGGGCCTCCGCATCGTCGAACCGGCCGGCCTCGATGTAGTCGTTCGAGAGTTCGGCGCGCACGCTCGCCATCCAGGGGTCGTTTGGCAGTAGCTTCGATTCGAGCGTCTTGACGGCACTTTCTAGCTCGGCGGTGGCTTCTTGCGTGCGGTCCGCAGCGCGCAGGGTTCTTGCGAACGCGATCTTCGACTGGGCGACCCTCGGGTGGTCTGCTCCGAAGTGCTGGGTGTACACGGTCACCGACCGTCGCGAGACCTCGAGCGCCTCGTCGACTCGATTCTGACTGAGCAGCGCTCCTCCGATCAGAGCGAGGCAGTGAGCAACCGACGGGTACGTGTCGGAGTAAAGCCTCGTAAAGAGTTCCATGGCGCGCCGGGCGGTTTTCTCGGCGTCGTGGGGGCGACCACTTTCCGTGTATTGCATCGCGAGGTTGGCGAGTTGGGTTGCGGGGACATGGTGCTCTTCTCCGTAGAACGCCACCGCGCGCGCCACGGCTTGCTCGTAGAGTTTGACCGCCTCTTCGCGGTTGCCGAGTCGGGATTCGACGTTGGCGACTCCCTCCAGGTGGCCTGGCCAGTGCCGTTCAGCGGCTTCATCCAGCTGCTGCTCGAGGATGACCTGCCCACGCGCCAGGTAGGATCGCGCAAGCTGGTAGTCACCGCGCACCGAGGCTGCTCCGGATAGCCGATCGAGAATGTCGTATCGTGTTTCGGGCAGGCCTTCAAGTCGCGCCAGTACGATGTCGGCCACTTCATCAAGGCCTTTTGAAAGGGCCGGCCCTATGTCGGTGGAGGCGGCGACCATGTATCCAAAGGCTTGACCTACCCGGTAGTTGTCTCCAGCCGCTGCATAGTCTTGCGCCGATACCTTGGCGAGCTCGTACATCTTCGTCGAGTTGTAGAGCTCGCCCTCGATGCCGGCGAGAGCGAGCGCGATCTTGGCGCGGATGGGGGCAAAGCCGGTGGCGTCGGCTTCTTTGTAGAGCGAACGCAACTCTTCCAGGTGCTTTGGACCGTTGCCGGCAAGCAGCTCTTCCCACAGACGGTCGACCTGTTCGTAGAGCCGTTCGACTTTGCGCCGACTCTCTGGAGAGTCGGGCTGCGACGAGCGAAGTGCGTCGAGGTTCAGACAAGCAGAGGTTGGAACGAGCGCGTCTAGAAGGTGAAGAGGGGCGGGCGTTCCCTCGTCACCGCGCTGGGCTACCCGAACGATCGCTCCAAGGCGCGACTTTTGTCTCGCGAGGCACTGTGTGATCAGCCGATAGTCCGCCTCGGCCCGCGTGCCTTCTTCGTGGGTTTCGCGGCAGGTCGACTCCTGCGTTCGATTCCAGTCGGCGACGTACGAGTCGATTCGCGAGACGAAGTACTCACCCTCGCGGCTGGCGGGTGTGTCCGGCGAGCCGGGCTCGCCAAGCTTCGACCGTGTTGGACGGTCCCAGATACCCGCCCAGGCATCGGGTTCGATATCGCAGGATATGCCGGCTCCGGCAACGCCGCGGGCGACCGCGATGGCAGCGACGGCAAGCGAGGCGGCCAACGCCACACCGAGGAGTTTCGCCCGATGGCGAGCAACCCATCTCCAGAGCCGCTCCACAGCGTTGTAGTGATGGGCCGCCACGAATTGCCCCTGTTGGAACCGGAGCAGGTCGGCGGCGAAGCCGGACGCGTCTCCGTAGCGGTCGCTCGGCGTTCTGGCCATGGCTTTTTCGACGATCGCCGCGAGTTCCCTCGGAGCGCCGGCTTCGCAGTCGGTGACCGGCGGTGGCGCTCCTGCTCGGACTTGATCGAGCACCGAACTGCCGCTGCCGCCTTCGGCGTACGGCGCAGAGCCCGTTAGCAAGTGGTACAGCAAGGCCCCGAGAGCGTAGACGTCGGCGGTCGGGCCGAGCTCGGCGTCCCCTCTCGCCTGTTCTGGCGGCATGTAGGCGGGGGTTCCCATCACGGAACCGACCCGAGTCATGTTCTCGGTATCCGGTTTGTCGGCCGCATCCGGCGGAGGGGACCCCGGGGCCTGCTCGGGGGCGGCGAGCTCCTTTGCAAGCCCCCAGTCAATGACGACGGTCTCGCCAAACCGCCCAACAACGACGTTGCTGGGCTTGATATCCCGGTGAATGACGCCCTTTTCGTGGGCAAACGCAATGGCCTCGGCTACCGCCAACACGTTCGGGATCAGCACGAGACGCTCATCCAGATCGCGTGCCCGCCCGAGCAGGTCGCGGAGCGATTCGCCGTCGATGAGTTTCATCTCATAGAACGGCTCGCCGCTCGGCCAAAAGCCCACGTCGTAGACGGGCACGATGCCCGGGTGTTCGAGGCGCGCCGTGATTCGCGCCTCTCGCAGGAAGCGACGCTCCGCGAGCGCGCGACGGTCGATTAGCTCCTTCACCGCGACGTCGCGTCCAAGCTGGCGATCGTGGGCGCGAAGCACTCGCCCGATTCCTCCGCGGCCGTGTTCGCCGATCACCAGGAAGCGCTCGGGCGACCGCACGCGAACCTCATTGGGGGCTTCCGCCGAGCCGTGCTCGGTATCTGCAGCGGTCTCGGTCCGGGTGTCGTCAACGGGGCTCTTCACTGGCGGCCATCCTAGCCGGGCTCGCGCCGGCGTGGCGGGTCATGTTCTGGTCCACGGGCGAACCGGCGCTCGGCCGGCAGGCGGCGGCGTTGACCGGGTGGAACGAACGAAAGGCACGGTAGGGCGCTGTTCACCGGATCTTGCCTTTGAGGGGCCGCGGCCGTGTGCCTATGCTCGCGGCCTCATGTTCGAACGCGCCTGGTTTCGCTCGTGGTTGTTGTTGCTGGCTTTCGCGGTGGTGATGGCTTCGACCGCCTGTGGTGAGGAGGGCGGCGGCGCGGGCAACGACGGGACGACCGACAGCGGGACCACCGATACCGGCACGACTGAGACCGGCGATGGCGATGGCGACGGGACCGGCGATGGCGATGGCGATGGCGACGGGACCGGCGATGGCGACGGCGACGGCGACGGGACCGGCGACGGCGACGGCGACGGCGATGGCGACGGTGACGGCGAGGACACCCGGGATATCGCCGAAGCGCTGGCGGCCATTGAGGGCATGACGGTGGTCGAGCTGGCGGTGGAGCTGGAGGGCTACCGGTTCTTTCGCCTGACGTTCGAACAGCCGGTGGATCACACCGACGCGACGAACGGCACCTTCGTGCAGCACATGACGCTGCTGCACCGAGATCGATCGGCGCCGACGGTGCTGATTACGAACGGCTACTATGGTTCGACCCGGGCGCGGCGCGGAGAGCTGGCGACGCTGTTGTCGGCAAACCAGCTGTCGGTCGAGCACCGGTTTTTTGCGCCGTCGGTGCCGTCGGTGGTCGATTGGTCCAAGCTGACCATCGCGCAGTCGGCAAACGACCACCACCGCATCGTGACGGCGGTGCGGCCGCTGTACTCGGCGCCGTGGGTCAACACCGGCGCGAGCAAGGGCGGCATGACGGCGATGTACCACCGCTACTTTTTCCCGAACGACGTCGACGGCACGGTGGCGTACGTGGCCCCGCATTCGTACGGGGCGCGCGATTCGCGCTACGCGGATTTCTTCGCCGACATCGGCAACGAGACGTGCCGCGGCGACGTGCGGGCCCTGCAGCGGGAGCTTCTGTCGCGGCGGTCGGCCATGCTCGAGGCGGCCGAGGCGTACGCCGCGGGGCGCGGTTTGTCGTTTGTCAGGGTCGGCGGCGTCGAGTCGGCGTTCGAGGCCGCGGTGCTGGAGGTCGAGTGGTACTTCTGGCAGTACGCGGGCTTGCGCGGGTGCGGCGGGTTGCCCTCGACCGACGGAACCGACGCCGAGTTGTTCGACGCGATGAACAACCTGGGCGGCTTGTTCTACGCGTCGGATTCGTTTCTCGAGACCTACGGGCCGTACTTCTTTCAGGCGCACACCCAGCTGGGCTACCCGGCGGTCGATCGGTCGCATCTCGCGGATTTGCTCGAGACCGACTCGATCAATCTCGAGGAGGGGGTGCCCCCGGTCGGCGCCCAGGTCGTGTTCGACGCCCAGCCGATGGTCGACGTCGCCGACTGGCTGGCCACCGAGGCCAGCGAAGTCATGCTGGTCTACGGTGAGTTCGACCCGTACACGGCGGGCGCCTACGAGCTCGGCGACGCGGCGGACTCGTTTCGGTTCGACGTCGCGGGTGGCACCCACGGCGCCAGCATCTCCGCCCTGGCGACGTCCGACCGCGAGGCGGCATTCGCGGCCCTCGAGCGCTGGACCGGGGTTGCGCCGGCGCGCCTTGGCCCGGCGCAGGCACCGAGCACACTCACGGGCGTCGCACTGCGGCGGCAGCGCGAGGTCGATGCCTGGCTTGCCCGCCGGTTGGCGCGGTAGGCGGCAGCGGCTACTTTTTGCGGCCCTGCAGAAAGCCGTCGGCGACGCCGTAGATCCACGTCAGGCAGGCGACGGCGCCGGCGACGGGGGCGATGAGCGGAATGCCGATGGCGGCAATGGCGCCGGCGCCGAGGTAGGTGACGCCCACGCCGATGCCCTTGTTGGTCTCGCCGTTGATGAGCTGGCCGACCCCGGGAAGAATCACGGATCCGACGCCGGCGATGACGCCGCGCACGTTGTTGGGCTCGCTGCCGCCCGTGGTCGTCAAAGCCTTCGACATGCCTAAAGGGTAGGCACGGAACCGACCGGCGGCAAGTCCCCGAGAACTGCCCGAATTTTCAAGTCGAAATTCGCGACGCTACGCGACGCGACTACGAAAGGTTGTGGAAGACCTGCTGCACGTCATCGTCCTCTTCGAGGGCGGCGACGAGCTTGAGGACTTCTTCGGCCTTTTCGTCGTCGAGCTCGTTGGGCGTTTGCGCGATGAACTCGGTGCCCGAGGCGAGGACTTCGATCTTCTTTTCCTCGAGGGCGGTTTGCATGTTGCCAAAGTCGGTGAGGGCGCAGCGCACGACCAGGCACGGGTCGTCGTTTTCCGTCGTTCCTTCGCCCATCTCCTCGAGACCGTGGTCGATGAGCTCGAGCTCGAGCTCTTCGGCTTCGAGGCCGTCGGGCTTGAGGCGAAAGACGCCCATTCGCTCGAAGCCAAAGCTCACGCTGCCCGAGTTGCCCATGTTGCCGCCCTTCTTGTTGAAGATGTTGCGAACATTGGCAACGGTGCGCGTGGGGTTGTCGGTGGCCGCGACGACCAGGATGGCGATGCCGTGGGGGCCGTAGCCTTCGTAGATGGCCTCTTCGTAGTCGGACGTGTCCTTGTCCGACGCGCGCTTGATGGCGGACTCGACCTTGTCCTTGGGCATCGAGACCGAGCGCGCGTTCTGGATGGCCCGGCGCAGGGCCGGGTTGGCGTCGGGGTCGGGCCCGCCGGCCTTGACCGCCATGGTGATCTCGCGGGCCACGCGCGTGAAGATCTTGGAGATACGCGCCGACCGGGCAAAGATCGTGTGCTTTCGCGCCTCGAAAAAACGTCCCATTACCGGCGACTTTGGCCGCCCGAGCGGTTCGAGTCAACCGGCTAAGCGGCCGAGCCGGCCGCGCCGGCCGCCGGCGGGCGAGCCCTTCGCCGGGACCTGCTACTGTTGCCGGCGATGTCATCGTTCGATCAGTTCACGGGAACCGATTCCTATATTGCTTCCGAGGACCTGCGGGCCTCGGTGAACGTGGCCTCGGCCCTCGAGCGGCCGCTTCTGGTCCGCGGCGAGCCAGGCACGGGCAAGACGCTGCTGGCGGAGAACGTGGCCGCCGCGTTGGGGCTCGAGCTGGTTACCTGGCACATCAAATCGACAACGAAGGCGCAGGACGGCCTGTACATCTACGACACGGTGGCCCGCCTGCACGACAGCCGTTTTGGCGACGGCGACGTGCGCGACATCAAGCGCTACATCTCGCTGGGCCCGCTGGGCCGCGCGCTGGCGGCCGACTCGCGGGTCGTGCTGCTAATCGACGAGATCGACAAGGCCGACATCGAGTTCCCGAACGACCTGCTCCTGGAGCTCGACCGCATGGAGTTTGCGATTTCCGAGACCGGCGAGCGCATCAAGGCCAAGCAGCGCCCCCTGGTCATCATCACGTCGAACAACGAAAAGGAGCTGCCCGACGCGTTCTTGCGCCGGTGCGTTTTTCACTACATCCAGTTCCCGGAAAAGGAGCTGATGCAGCAGATCGTTCGCGTGCACCACCCCGACGTCGAGCAGAAGGTGCTGGATCAGGCCCTCGAGGTCTTCTACAACGTTCGCGAGGTGCCGCGGCTGCGCAAGCGTCCGTCGACCAGCGAGCTCATCGACTGGATCTGCGCTCTTCGCAAGGCCGGCGTCGACCTGTCGAGCGTGGGCGGCGGCATTCCGTTTCTGGGCACGCTGCTCAAGACCGAACAGGACCTCGAAACCCTGGGCAAGCGAGCCAAGGCCTAGGGGCAACACCGGTGCTGGTCGACTTTTTGTTCGAGCTGCGGCGGCGCAAGCTCAAGGTCTCGACCCACGAGTGGAACGCGCTGCTCGAGGCCCTGGCTCTCGGGCTGCACGATTCGTCGCTCGACGGCTTCTATCGGCTCGCGCGGACCATCTGCGTCAAAGACGTGGCCGACTTCGATGCCTTCGACGAGGCGTTTTTGGCCTACTTCAAAGACGTCGAGCGCATGGGGCTGGAGATCACGTCGGAGATGCTCGACTGGCTGTCCGACCCGCGGCAGCTCGATCATCTGACCGAAGAGCAGCGCCGGGCCCTGCAGTCCCTGGATCTCGATCGCCTGCGCGAACTCTACGAGCAGCGCCTGCGCGAGCAAAAAGAGCGCCACGACGGCGGCAACCGGTGGGTCGGAACCGGCGGTACGTCGCCTTTCGGTCGCGGCGGCAAGCACCCCACCGGGCTCAAGGTGGGCGCCGACGCCCACGGCGGTCGGTCGGCCATGCAGCTGGCCGAGGAGCGCCGGTTCCGGGGGTATCGCAAAGACATCGTCCTCGACGTTCGACAGATCGACGTGGCCCTGCGCCGCCTGCGCGACCTGGGCCGCGAGGGCGCGGAAGAAGAGCTCGATCTCGACGGCACCATCGACAAGACCTGCAAAAACGCCGGCGACCTGGAGCTCGTTTGGCAACCGCCCAAGCGCAACCGCGTCAAGGTGCTGCTGCTCATGGATGTGGGCGGCTCCATGGATCCGTATTCGCGGCTGTGCGACCGGCTGTTCACGGCGGCGTCGCGCTCGGGCCGCTTTGCTCGCTTTCGCCACTACTACTTTCACAACTGCATCTACGACGAGGTCTACGAAGACGCCGCCTTTACCGAGCCGGTCAAGGTCGTGGACCTGCTGGCGGGCAGCGACCGCGACGAAAAGCTCGTCGTCATCGGCGACGCATTGATGCATCCCTCGGAGCTGCTCGACTCGGGCGGAGCCCTGTACTTCTACCGGCACAATCCGACGGCTGGCCTCGAGTGGCTGCGCCGGGTCGAAGACCATTTTCGCCGGGCGGTGTGGCTCAACCCCGAACCCGAGAAGTACTGGCCGCGCAGCACCATCGAGGTCATCGCCAACGTCTTTCCGATGTACTCGTTTTCGCTGCAGGGCCTCGACGCCGCGGTTCGCTATCTCATCGCGGGCGGCCAGCGACCCACCGTGGGTGACGGCACCACCGGCCTGGGCCGCTGGTTCTTATGAGTATTGGCTGGCTTTTTCAGATCTCGACGCCAAGGCAAGCGCGCTAGCCTTCAACAGTGACGGAGCGGTGCCGCGAGCTTATCCACTTCCTCGATTCCTCATCCAACCAGGGCGCGTCGTTTCCCCAGTCCTGGGGCGAGGGCGTGGGCGTTGAGGGGCCCGGAATCGCCGCGCTAGCGGGCTTCGTCGACGCGGATTGGGTGTCGTTGAAGCGAACGTGCGCATCGAAGACCGACACCTGGGTCGAGTGCCTCGTCTTCCTTCTGTCGAGCGCCGATGATTCCGCCTCCCGGGGGTTTCTCGTGCAGCTGGCTCTGGATGGTAGAGACGAGAATCTCGTGGATGCGATGGAGCACATTCAGGAATTCAGAGACGAATTGCCTGCTCCGACCCGGCGGGCACTCGACTCCCGATTGGAAGCCGTACTCAGGAGCCGCATCGAGAAAGCCAGCGAGCCTTGAGCCGCGGGCTCTGGGGCTAGGTCGTTGGCTCGTCGTCGCCCCAGCGGGCGCGAAACACGGTCTTCTCTGCCCCCTTGGACCGGCAGGAAACGAGCTCGCCGCGGACGTTCTTGGCGCCGGAGAGCTCGAGCATGCCGCAGGCGTAGCCGAGCACCGAGTAGGTGTGCACCAGGTGCGGCATCGGAAAGTCGACGATCTCCGCATACGCCGTGTGCTCGTGGGCGTCGGCGCTCAGGACGAGCTTGCCGGCGTTGAAGTGGGCGGCCCACGCCGCGGCAGCTCGGTCGAGTACCCAGGCCACCGACCCGATGCGGATGAACATCGAAAAGAACCGCGGAATGTTGGTGTGCGCGGTCCAGCAGGAGATTTCCTGATTGAGCGTGCCGTCGCCTGAGCCGAAAAGCTCGTCCACCGCGACGGACAGCTCGATGTACATCGGAAAGTTGTACCAGGCCGTGCGATCGACATCGCTGCGCAACAAATTGCGCCCGGCCGCGGATACGGCGCCGAGCAGTCGCTCGATGCCGACCTCGCCGAACTTGTGACGGACCCAGTTGACCTTGCCCCACACGCCGCTGCCGCGGACCTGCAGGTGGTGATGTCCCGTGCCGGTGGCCAAGGTCGTTCCGCGCTACTTTTTCATCCAGTCCGGCACGGGGCCTTCGTCTACCGCGGGACCGTCCGGCACGGGCTCCGGCGCGGGGGTCGGCGCCGCGGGCTTGTCGGGCTCGGGCTCGTCGGCCGGCGGCTTGTCGGCGGCGGGCTTCGGATCATCGGCGGGCGGCTTGGGCTTGTCGGCCGGCGGCTTGTCCGCCACGGGCTCGGGTTTGTCGGGCTTGTCGGCCGCGGGCTTCGGTTCGTCCTTCGGTCGCGGCGGCTTGCGCTCGACCACGGCGGGGGTGGGCTCGGGGCGCGGGCGCGGCGTGGCGGCCACCGCCGGAAGCTCTTCGAGCTGCAGGCTCAAGCCCAGCTTCATCGCGGTGTCGGCCTCGGCAAAGCTAACCTTGCGCAGGTCGACGACCTCGCTGGCGCTGCGAAAGCCGCGCTTGCGCAGCGAAACGCGCAGGGTCTTGGTGCGGGCGAGACGCCCTTCGAGCGCGATCTTCGCGGGGGTTTGCTGATCTTGCTTGCGCCCGTTGATGACCACGGCGGCGCCGGACGGCTCGGACTCGATCAGCACCAGGCGAGGCTTCTGTTCGAGGGCCACGACGACGGGCTTGTCGCCGGGTTGGAACTCGACCTTGCGCGACAGATAGCCAGGCTTGGCCACCTCGACCGCGTAGGTCTCGGCCGGGTTGAGCCCCTCGAGCGTGAGCGGCGTGGGGCCGCTCTGTTCGCTTTCGTCGCCGAGCAGGGTTGCCGTGGCGCCGTCGACCTTGGATTTCACCACGACCTTGACGGGGTCGAAGGCGGGCTCGGGCTCCGGTTCGGGCTCGGGCTCGGGTTCCGGCTCGGGCTCGGGTTCGGTGGGCTCGGGCTCGGGAATCGCGACCGGCGCCTCGGCCATCTCGGCGGGAGACGCCGCCGGCGGTCCGTCGTCGCCGGTATTCGCGTTGTCCGTTGCGGCGCTGTCGGCGGCACCACCGCCGAAGTCGATGACGTCCATGCCGAAGACGACGTAGCCGCCAACGCCCAGCAGCAGCACGGCGACCAGCAAAAAGGCGCCCAGTCCACCGCCCGACTTCTGTTCTTTTTCCGCGTCGGCTGGCGGCACGGGCGTTCGGTCCGTTCCGTCGTCTTTGCCGCGCGCCTTGCGAACCGGGGCCGGCTCGGCCGCGGCGGTGGCGACCGGGGCTTCTTTCTCGGCCTTGGCTTTGGCCTTGGCCTTCTTTTGCTCGTCGGCCTGCTTCTTTCGCTCGTCGGCCTGTTTCTTTTCCTCGCGCCGGGCGGCGAGCTCGTCGGCGCTCGGCTCGGGCGGTGCGACGGGCTCGGGTTCGGGGGCGGGAGCGGCTGCCGCGGGCTCGGCCGGTTTTGGCTCGGCCTGCTTGCCGGGCAGGATGTTGGTCGTGGCGTCGAACGCAGCCTCGTCGTCGTCCTGGCTGGCCTCGCCTTCCTGCTCCTGGTCGAGCAACTGCGAGTTCTCGGGGTCGGCCGTGCTGTGGACCAGCGCGTCCAGGTCGGCGACCCGCGTCTTTTCTTCGAACACGTCGTCCGAGTAGTCGCCGGCGTCTGAGTGAAACGGCATGGGCGAGGGCAGGGGCGTCGCGTCGGTGCGCTCGTCGCCAAAGCCCCCGGTCTTGGGCGCCTTGCCGAGAATCTGGCCCGACTCGCTCGAGCTCTTGGCCAGGCCCTTGACCAGCGGCGCCGGAGCGACGCGAGTCGGGGAGTCGCCAAACTGGCCGGGACTGGCCTTGGCTCGGTCGCCGCCCTGGGCGGCTTTTTGGGTCAGGATTCGGTCGAGGACTTCCTGGCTCTCGGGAGGCAGGCGGTCGAAGCGCACGCCCATGCCGGGGGCTACTCCGCCCCGGTTGGGATCGTGCTCGCGTGTCCACACCACCGTGCCCTCGCCGCGTATGAGCGGCGAGGCATCCTTGAGCTGGAACTCGAACTTCAGCGTGGTCCCGACCGCGAGCGGGTCCTTGGTCCGAATGAAGATGCCACCGTGGCTAATGTCGACCGAGTACCGCTCGATGAATTGGTCGAGGGTCTCGCTCTTGAATTTGATCTTCAGCGTGACCGGGGTCCGCTTCGCTTGACGACTCTGGGTGTTGGCCAAGGGTCACTCCTGCGCGAAACATCGCCGCGCGCTTTTCGCTGGCGCGTGTCCCCCCGTTGGTCAGGCGATGGACAGAGCCAAACCTTTGCCAAATCTTACGAATACCTAGGCGGCAAATCAAACATCGTTACCGCCCTACCTCTGACCACATTGCTCCACGGGGCTTTGCTCACCGCGAAAGCGAAATGCGAATTGCGGCTTGATCGCGCGTTTACGGCTTCGCTTCGGCGATGAGCTGCGCGCCGGTGGCAATGCCCCACGTCCACGCGGCGGCGATCATGGGCAGCCCGATGGCCACGACCACCAGGGGAATGCCGACCAAAAACAGAGCCAGCTGGGCCATGCCGGCGCGGGTCTTGCCCCCGACCAGGCTGCCCGCGCCCGGGCAGACCATGGCGTTGAGGAACATGGCACTCACGGCCTGGCCCGAGGTAACCGGTCGCGACAGGGCCTGCGGCGCGGCGAGCGAGCGCACGACCATGGCCCGCGGGGGCTCGAACACGGAGCCGTGCTGCGGCGCTTCGGCGGTCAGTTGCTGCTGCTGCTCGGCGAGCCAGTCGATGGAAAGGGGCCTGTGGGGGCGCTCGGGCATGACGTAGCGCGCGTGGCCGTCCTCGTCGGCGACCAGCTCCAGGACCCCTTGCTCGACTAGCGTGCCCATGTGGCGCCGCGCCTCGGAGATCGAGCAGCCCGTGAAAAACGCCAGCGCCGACGGCGTGAGCTCGATCGACGTCGTCATGGCCAATCGAAGAAACTCACGTTCGAACCGGGCGTACTCCATCGTCACACTCGTTTTTCAATTGTGACGCATTTGCCGCGCGCCCGGGCGACAAATTCAGTCGTCGTCGCCGTCGGGGCTGGGAAGCGGGCGAATCTGCGACCGGCCGATCAGCGTTAGATGGCTTCGTTCGCGCAGCGTTCGCCGCGCCTTCTCGCGCTCGGCGGCGCTGCGGGCGATCGCGTCCTCGGCGAGGCTGATCTCCGTGAGCAGCTCGTCGGCATCGGTCTGACCAACGTCGCCGCGGTCGCGCGCCGCGAGCAGTCCCTTCTTCACCACCTGCATCGACGCGAGGGCGTGGTGCCGATCGCCAGAGGCCCGGCGCGCCCAGGCCTCGTCCACGGCGGCGGCGACCTCCAGCCGGAGCCGCTCGAGGTAGATCACGCCCCGGTCGGCGGACAGCGCCATCTCGGGCAGCTCGATGCCGAGGATGTGACCGTCGCCGGCGCTGCCGTCGCGGTTGCGGTACGTCAGCGTGAGCCGGGCGACCCGGCGGCCCTGGGCGCCAGGTTCCCGATGGAGCTTAAAGAGCACGTGACGGGGCGGTCCGCACGCCAGGTCGCCCATGCTCACCACCAGCCCGTCGTCCGACGGGCGCGCCGGCAGGCGGTGCAGAACCTCGACCGAGACGATGTCTTCGGCGGGCATGAGCTTGAGTTCAGCCGCGGTGGCCGCGACGCTGAACACGCCCTGGAGCTCGGCGCCGAACGCGCCCGGAATCGCTTCCGGGGTGGACAAGTAGTAGAAGCCGCCGCCCGAGCGCCGGGCGATCTCGGTGAGCAGCTCGTCGTCGAAGCTCTCGCCGATGCCCATGGTGGTGGTGTTGATTCCGCGCTTGGACTCTTCTTCGCCCATGCGGGCCAGGCGCTCGCCGTCGGTAATGCCGACCGAGGGCTGCCCGTCCGTGAGCAACACCACACGCGAAACGGCGTCGCGGACGAAGCCGGACGCGACGACGTCGGCGGCTTTCTTCAGGCCGGCGGCCAGGTTGGTGCCGATCCCGGTTTCGACGGCGTCGAGAGCGGCGAGCAAGCTTTTGCGCCCCGCCTCGTCGGCGCGGGTGGCGGGATGGGTGATTCGCGCCGACGCGTCGAACGTAACGAGGCCAATTCGGTCACGCTGGTCGAGCCGCTCGACGAGCTGCTGGGCGGCCGCGCACGCCTGGCTGATGCGCGGGCCCCGCATGGACGACGACCGGTCGATGGCGAGGCAAAGGTTGACGGGCGCTCGGTCCGCGTCCCGGGTTTCGCCGCTGGCTTCGACGGTCGCGAGCACGTAAACCCGCGGGCCGTCGGTCGTTGCCAGGTACCCCAACTCCACCTGCACCGCACGAGCATACCAGTGTTGCTCGGGCGGCTGGCCGCCGACCCGCGCTCCCGGCGCCGGCGGTGTGGCCCGACTGTGGCGGCGCCGAAGAGGCGCGATGTAACTGCGGTTGCTCGCACAGTTTCGGGGGAGCTGCGCCGCGCGCTGTCATGCCTGGCAGCTAGTGTCGGCGGCGCGTGCAGCGAGGGCGCGCAACCGGGCGCCGCGACCCGCCGGCGAGCTCTCGTTGCTGCAGGGGCGTGTTCGGGACACACTTTCGGTTTGCCGGTTGACCGCGGCCGGCCCGACGCGTAGAGTGCCCGGGTCAAAAACGCCGTAACCTGTCGAGAATATTAAGAGAAATGCCCAAGCAAACCAAGTTCGTGTTCGTCACCGGCGGCGTCGTCTCCAGTCTCGGCAAGGGGCTCGTGAGCGCCTCCATCGGAGCTCTCATGGAGAACCGCGGCCTCCGGGTCGCCAACATGAAGCTCGACCCGTACATCAACGTGGATCCGGGCACCATGAACCCGTTCCAGCACGGCGAGGTCTTCGTGACCGACGACGGCGCCGAGACCGACCTGGACCTCGGGCACTACGAGCGCTTCGTTTCCACCCGGATGTCGCAGCTCAACAACGTGACCACCGGGCAGGTCTACAACACGGTCATTCAGAAGGAGCGCGCCGGCGAGTACCTGGGCGGCACGGTCCAGGTGATTCCGCACATCACCGACGAGATGAAGCGCCGGGTGCTGCGCTGCGCCGAGGGCCTCGACCTGCTGATCGTCGAGGTGGGCGGCACCGTTGGCGACATCGAGTCACTGCCGTTTCTCGAGGCGGTGCGCCAGCTGCGAGTCGAGCTGGGCTCGCAAAACTCCGTGGCGGTGCACGTGACGCTGGTACCTTACATCGCGGCCGCCGGCGAGCTCAAGACCAAGCCGACCCAGCACTCGGTTCAAAAGCTGCGCGAGATCGGCATTTCCGCCGACATTCTCGTGTGCCGAAGTGAGCACCGCCTCGACCCCGACATCCTTCGCAAGACGGCGATGTTCTGCAACGTCTCTTTGGACTGCGTGTTCCAGTCCACGGACGTCGACACCATCTACCAGCTGCCGCTGCTGCTCCATTCCCAGGGTTTCGACGACAAGCTCTCCGAGCGTCTCAACATCTGGTCGCGGGCGCCCCGGCTCGAAGAGTGGGAGCGCATCGTTCACAAGATTCGCGAGCCGAAGCACAAGGTGAACATCGGTTTCGTCGGCAAGTACATTCAGCTCACCGAGTCGTACAAGAGCATCAACGAGGGCCTGACCCACGGTGGCCTGCCCAACGACACGGCCGTCGAGGTCCATCACATCGACGCCGAGGAGATCGAGGAAAAGGGGCCGGCGGCGCTGCTCGGCAACTGCGACGCGGTGCTGGTTGCCCCGGGCTTCGGTGCTCGGGGCGGCGAGGGCAAGATCGCGGCCGCCCGCTATGCGCGCGAAAACAAAGTGCCGTACTTCGGTATCTGCCTCGGCATGCAGATGGCCGTCATCGAGTTTGCCCGCAGCGTGTGCGGCCTGGACCGGGCCAACAGCACCGAGTTCACCTCCGAGACCGCCCACCCGGTGGTCGACCTGATGCCCGACCAGCGCGGCATCACGGACAAGGGCGCCACCATGCGGCTCGGTGCGTATCCATGCAAACTGACCGAAGGATCCCTCGCCCGACGGATCTACGGGGAAGAGAACATCTCCGAGCGCCACCGCCACCGCTGGGAGGTCAACAACAACTACCGGGATACGCTGGAACGCCACGGAATGCGGCTTTCCGGGCTGTCCCCGGACGGTCGGCTGGTCGAGATGATCGAGCTGCCGGATCACCCGTTCTACCTGGCTTGCCAGTTCCACCCCGAGTTCAAATCTCGGCCGACGAAGCCGGCGCCGCTGTTCGAGCATTTCGTTCGGGCGGCGCTGGACTATCAGAAAACCCGTTAGGACCGGATAGCCCACACGGTTCCGGCCCGGGGGCGGGCCGGGATATCCAAAGCCCATGCCAACAAAACGGCGCTTGTCAAGGGGTAATTAATGCAAGCGCTGGGCCATCTCTAAAGGGATCCCTTTACAGTCGGCGGCGGTCGCGTTTATAGTAGTCGACGCCCGCCGCAACTGACTGGAAAGAAAGGGAATCGTGTAATGGCAATGGAGATGAGGCAAGAGCTGAAGCTGTCGCAACAGCTCGTAATGACGCCCCAGCTGCAGCAGGCCATTAAACTATTGCAGCTATCCCGGGCCGAGCTTGTGGACCTGGTCCGCGAAGAGATGCTCGAAAACCCGGTGTTGGAAGATGACATCGAGTCCCAGGCCGAGCGTTCGCGCGAGCGCGAAGCGGCCGGAGGCGAGGCCGACCAGGCCAGCAAAGTCGAGATGGCTGGCACCACCGAGACGCCCATGGCGGATAACGGTTTGGAAAACCAGGCCGAAATCAAGGCGGACTCCAGCGCGGTCAACGAGATCGACTGGGAAAACTACCTAAATGACTACACGATGGCTCCGCCCATGCCGGTCTACCGGCCCGATGGCGACGAGCTACCGTCCCTCGAGCAGACCCTGACCAAGAGCGCCTCGCTGTTCGAGCACCTCGAGTGGCAGCTCAAGATGAGCGACCTGTCCGACGAGCAGATCGAGATCGGAATGGTCATCCTGGGCAACCTGGACACCAACGGCTACCTGAAGGAGCCGCCGCTTTCCGAAATCGCGGAGGAGATTGGCGCCACCCAGGAGCAGGCCGAGGTCGTGCTGGAGAAGATTCAGACCTTCGACCCCATCGGCGTGGGCGCCCGCAGCCTGCCCGAGTGCCTGCTCATCCAGGCCATGCATCACGGCGAGGACGACCAGATTCTCGTCAAGATGATCAAAGACCACATGAGCAACCTGGAGAAGAAGAACTTCCAGGCGATTGCTCGGGACCTCAAGGTGCCCGTAGAGGAAATCTACGAGGCCACCAAGGTCATCATGGAGTTCGATCCGCGTCCGGGCCGCCAGTACAACGACGAGGATCCTCACTACATCACGCCGGACGTGTACATCCACAAAGTCGGCGACAAGCACTTCGTCGTTCCCAACGACGACGGTCTGCCCAAGCTCAAGATCTCGAACTTCTACAAGTCGGCGTTCGACAAGAAGGGCAACGCCAAGGACTACATTCAGGACAAGCTGCGCTCGGCGCAGTGGCTGATTCGTTCAATTCAGCAGCGGCAGCGAACCATCATCAAGGTCACCGAGTCGATCCTGAAGTTCCAGCGCGACTTCTTCGAAAAGGGCGTCGGTCACCTCAAGCCGCTCATCCTTCGCGACGTCGCCGAGGATATCTCGATGCACGAGTCGACCATCTCTCGCGTGACGACGAACAAATACGTTCACACGCCGCAGGGGATTTACGAGCTCAAGTTCTTCTTCAACTCGGGCATCTCGCGAACCAACGGCGAAGACCTGGCGTCGCAGGCGGTCAAGATGAAGATCAAAGAGCTCATCGACGCCGAGCCCAAGAAAAAGCCCTACTCGGACCAGAAGATCGTCGATCTGCTCAAGCAGCAGAGCATCGACATCGCTCGCCGAACGGTCGCGAAGTACCGGGAGCAGATGGGCATTCTGAGCTCGTCCAAGCGCAAGAAAGTCTTCTAACGAAAAAACAGGCGGCCCGGCCGCGCCGCCGCGCTCACGAAAAACAAGGGGGATCGGAACCACATGCAGCTTTCCGTCACGTTTCGGCACATGGACGCCACCGACGCGCTCAAGACGTACGCGCGCGATCGTATGGAGCGGATCAAGAAGTACTTTCCCGACCCCATCTCGTGCCACGTGGTCATGAGCACCGAGCGCGGGTTCAATCACCGGGTCGACGTCAACGTGCAGCTGCACAACGGACTGCAGGTAGCCGGTCACGAGACGACGGAAAACATGTACTCGTCGATCGACCTGGTGATCGCCAAGATCGAGCGGCAGGTCCGTCGCTACAAGGGCAAGCTCAACAATCACCAGCCGCGTCACGAGATCCGTCCGGTGGAAGTCGAGCACACGGTCCTGCATCAGCCGGAGGCCGACCGCGCGGCCGCGGCTTCGCTCGACGAGCACGAGCAGGAAAAAGAGCCAGTCTTCAACGTCGTCAAGCGCGAGAAGTTTCACGCCAAGCCGCTCGGCGTGATGGACGCGATCATGCAGCTCAATCTGCTGCACCAGGAGTTTCTGGTGTTCCGCAACCAGGAAAGCGGCAAGGTCAACGTCGTGTACGCTCGCGAAGACGGCAGCTACGGCCTGATCGACCCGTCCGACTCAGAGGGCTGAGTGGCCGCCGTTTGCGCGGCGAGGCCAGCTCAGTTTGCCCAGATCGCCGCCCGGGCCGCCGGGGCCGGGAACAGTGGCGCGCCGCGTGCGCGGGCGAGGGGCGGGCCGCGCTTCGCGACGGGCGCTGTCGGGTCGGTTTTTTCTAGGGTGTGTTCTGTAGATCGGTGGTTTCGCGACGCTTTTGTGCGAACCCCGAGCCGTGCTAGCTTGCGCCTCCGAGGCCGATGAGGATCGTCGAAATACTCCAACCCGACAGCATCGTTTCCGAGCTGTCGGGGGCGTCCAAGCCCGACATACTCCGCGAACTTGCCGCCACGCTCGCCAACCAGCACCCGGCGCTTGCCGCCGACGAGGTGGCGCGGGTGCTCATGGAGCGCGAAGAGCTCGCGTCCACCGCGATTGGTGAGGGCGTGGCGATTCCCCACGGCAAGCTATCGGCGGTGTCGGAGATCGTGGCTTGTCTCGGCCGCGCGCGCGAAGGCGTCGACTTCGACTCGATGGACGGCGCGCCGACCTATCTGTTCTTCGTGCTCGTCGCACCGGAGGCGTCGACCGGGGCACACCTCAAGGCGCTGGCGCGCATCTCGCGGTTGTTCAAAGACTCGGCCTTTCGGGCCCGCTTGCTCGAGGCGGGCGATGGCGTCGAGTTGTTCAACATTCTCGCCGCAGAGGACGCCAAGTTCTAGCCATGTCGGAGCGTCGGCTCTTGGTCCAGGAGCTGCTGGACGAACGGCGCGAGGCCCTCGACCTGCGTGTGGTCGCGGGGGAAGCGGGGCTGTCGCGCGCGATCACGGTTCCGCGCATTCAGAAACCCGGGCTGGCTCTGGCCGGGTACCGCGAGCAGATTCACAACGATCGGCTGCTGTCGCTGGGCCGCACGGAGATCGACTTTCTCGACGACGCTGCGCCCGACGTTCGCCGGGTGGCCATCGAAACGGTCATGGACGCGAATCCCGCGTGCATCGTCGTAACCCGCGGTCTGAACGCTCCGGCGGAGCTTTCGCGGGCGTGCGAAGACGCCAGCGTGCCGCTGCTGGTGAGCTCCCTGTCGAGTTTCGACTTCATCAGCGGGGTGACGCGGTTTCTCGACGAGCGGTTGTCGCCGACGACCTCGGTCCACGCGGTCCTGCTGGACGTGCTGGGCATCGGCATCTTGCTGCTCGGAAAAAGCGGTATCGGCAAGAGTGAGGCCGCCCTCGACCTGGTGGTCCGCGGTCATCGCCTGGTCGCCGACGACATCGTCAAGATCGTCAGGCGCAGCTCGGGCCTGGTGGCGGGCACCGGGAGCAGCATCATCCGCCACCACATGGAGATTCGCGGGCTCGGCATCATCAACATCAAGGACCTGTTCGGTATCTCGGCGGTGCGCGAGATCAAGAAGATCGAGCTGGTCATCGAGCTGTGCGAGTGGGATCCCCGCGAGGAGTACGACCGCCTCGGCACCGAGGAGCTCACCTACGAAGTACTCGGCACCCAGCTGCCGCTATTGCGGGTGCCGGTGCGCCCCGGCCGCAGCATCTCCACCATCATCGAGGTAGCGGCGCGCAACCAGCTGCTCAAGTTCATGGGGCACCACTCGGCTCGCGAGTTTCAGGACCGGCTCAACCGGGCAATTGCGGCGGCCCGCCCCGAGCCGTCGGGGGACAACGTCGAATGACCGCGCCGGCAAAACCCGGGACCCCGGTGACCCCGGTGACGAAGATGCGCATCGTGATGGTGACCGGACTGTCGGGGGCGGGCAAATCGACCGCCCTGCGCGCCCTCGAGGACATCGAGTTTTTCACCATCGACAACCTGCCCCTGCCGCAGCTGGCCGACGTAGTCGAGACCATGCGGGCCGAGGGCGTGGCCAACCTGGCGGTGTCGGTCGACGCGCGCCAGGAAATGTTCCTCGACCGCTACCGCGGTGAAATGCTCGCCCTTCGCCAGGCGGGACACGACGTCGAGACCCTGTTTCTCGAGGCGTCCGACGCGTTTTTGGTGCGGCGGTTCTCCGAAACCCGGCGTCGTCATCCCCTGTCGGGTGACGACGTAACGGCCGGCATTGCCCGGGACCGAGAGCTGCTTGGTGAGCTGCGCGAGCAGGCCGATGACGCCGTGGTCGATACCGGCGCGCTCAACGTTCACCAGCTCAAAGGCATCATTCAGGAGCGGTACGGCAAGCGCGAAGGACGCCTGGCCGTTACCTTGCTGTCTTTCGGGTTCAAGCACGGGCTGCCCCTCGAGGCCGATGTCGTGTTCGACGTGCGCTTTTTGCCGAACCCGTACTTCGACGAAAAGCTGTCGGGGCTCGACGGCACCAACGCCGACGTCGCTCAGTTCGTGCTCGGCGGTGGCGAGGGCCGCGAACTCGTAGACCGCGTGGAGCGGTTCGTGCGGTTTTCACTGCCGAACTTCGAGCGCGAGCGTAAGCTGTATGTCACCGTCGCGATCGGGTGTACGGGCGGCCGCCATCGCTCCGTCGCGGTGGTCGAGGAACTGGGGCGCCGGCTTCACGGCGACTGGCAGACGGTCGTGAGGCATCGCGACCTGGCGTACGGGCAGGGGGGGATATGAGCGCCGGGGAACGGGAGCAGGCCGTCGTTATCGTCAACGAGCTCGGCATGCACGCGCGAGCCGCGACGAAGTTCGTGCAGCTGGCCGGGCAGTTTTCGTCCGAGGTTCAGGTCGAAAAGGATGGCCAGTGGGTCAACGGCAAGAGCATCATGGGAGTCCTGATGCTGGTCGCGTCGAAGGGGTCCACCATTCGCATCAAGGCTACCGGTGACGATTGCGACACGGCGGTCGACGAGCTCGTCGCGCTGGTCGCGGACGGGTTCGGGGAGTGAGCGACCGCAAACGCCCAGAGACCGGCAGCCACGAGACCGGTAGCTTTCGCCAGGAGTGGGGCGAAATCCGCAAGCGCGGCACGTCCGCGTCGTCGGGCATTGCTATCGGCCGGGCGTACGTGGTCGATCGGCGCAAGCTCAAGATCCCCAAGCGCCATCTCAAGGAGCCGGAGACCGAGCCCGAGGTCGCGCGCTTTCGCGTCGCGCTCGAAGAGAGCGACAAGCAGCTCGAGCGCATCAAGCAAAAGGTCGAGGAGCGGGAAGAGGCCGAGCACTACAACCTCATGGCCGCGCACCAGCTCATCCTGCACGACGAGCACCTGGTCGACGAAACGATTCGCTACATTCGCGACGAGCGCCTCAACGCCGAATGGGCGCTGCGCAAGACGGTCGAACACATCAAGGGCGTGTTCGACTCCATCGAAGACGACTACTTTCGCGAGCGCCGCAGCGACATCGACTTCGTGGGCGAGCGCGTGATGCGAAACCTCATGGGCGAGCGAGCCGCTCCCATGAAGCCACCGCCGGACGCGATCGTGGTGGCTCACGATCTGTCACCGGCCGACACCATCATGGTGACGCGAGCCGCGGTGGCGGGGTTGATCACCGACGTGGGCGGCAAGACCTCGCACACGGCGATTCTGGCGCGGGCCCACGAGTTGCCCGCGGTGGTTGGTCTCGAAGACGTCACCTCGGCGGTGGGAAGCGACGACCTGGTCATCGTGGACGGCACCAACGGGATGGTGATTCTCGATCCCACGCCGCAGACCGTGGCGCACTTTCGCAGTCGCGCGCGCCGCGAGGCTGCCATTGGCGAGGCGCTGCTGAGCAATCGCGACCTGCCGAGCCAGACCAAGGACGGCCACGAGGTGTCGCTGGTGGCCAACGTCGATTTCGCCGACGAGGTCGGCAGCGTGCTGTCCCACGGCGCGGTGGGAATCGGCCTGTTTCGGACCGAGTTCCTGTTCATGAACGGGGACGAGCCGCCGACCGAGGAAGACCACTACAAAAACGCGGTGCAGCTGCTCGAGTCGCTCGACGGCCGCAAGGCGACCATTCGCACGTTCGACCTCGGCGCCGACAAGGTGTCCAAGCTGGTTCCCGACCAGCACGCCGAGGCCAATCCCGGCCTGGGGCTGCGCTCGATTCGCCTGTCGTTGACCGACCGCGTGTATCCGCTCTTCAAGTCGCAGCTTCGGGGACTTTTGCGAGCGTCGGCCCACGGCGACCTGCGCATCATGTTTCCGATGATCTCCGGCGTGGGCGAGCTGCGAAGTGCCAAGGCCGCCCTCGATGAAGCGCGGGCCGAGCTGCGCGCGGAGGGAGTGCCGTTCGACGAAGACATCAAGGTCGGCGTCATGATCGAAACGCCGTCGGCGGCGGTCATCGCCGACTTGCTTGCGACCGAGGTCGACTTCTTTTCGATCGGAACCAACGACCTCATCCAGTACACCTTGGCCGTCGACCGGGTGAACGAGTACGTCTCGTACCTGTACGAGCCGCTGCACCCGTCGATTCTGCGGATGATTCGCATGGTCACCGAAGCGGGCAAGCGCCACGAGATACCGGTATCGATCTGCGGCGAGATGGCCGGCGACAGCGATGTCGCGCCGGTGCTGGTGGGCCTGGGGCTGACCGAGCTGTCGATGAACGCGGTGAGCGTGCCCGAGGTTAAAAACGCCATTCGCGCGTCGAGCTTTGCCGACCTGGCCGCCCTTGCCGACGAGCTGCTCGAGTTGCCCAACGCGCAGCGCATCAAGGCGCGCGTGCAAGAGGCGCTCGGCGACCTGTCGCCGCGAGGCGAGGTAAAGGACCGGTGAAGGTCTGGTTCGCGCGCGTGGCGCTCGCCGCGCTGGGAACTCTCGGCGTGGCCTGCAGTGGCTGTCCGGGCCTGTCGGGAACGGCGGAAGAAGTGCCGGTTGAGCTCGACTGGCCCGACGCGTCGCCGCTGGGGCCTGTGCAGGCCATCGACCCGACCGCCGCGCCGCCGCCCCCGGTGACGAACGCAAACCAGCCGCCGGACGCCGATGCGACGCAGGCGGAAGAGCCGGCTGACCCGACCGCCGTCGAGCCTTCGGCCCCCGACCCCGACCCCGACCCCGACGCCGACCCCGACCCCGACGGCGCCGACGAGTAGCCGCCGGTTTCGCGTTCGGCGCTGGTTCAATGAGCCGCGGCGCCGCCGAGCTCGAGTCCGCTAGCGAACCCGAGCCCGACGTTCGAGTCTCGTGAACGGCTAGTTGCTCTCGGGGCGGCAGACCGTGCCCGGACCATCGGAGATGGTCGTGCAGGCCTGGCCCAGGGGGCAGGTGCCGCCGTCGCCGCAGCGCATCTCGCAGGTCGCGAACTTGGGGCCCGACGGTCCCGCGAACCCGTAGTACTCGACGCACGAAGTGCCGTCGGCGCAGGTGATGCCCTCGCCGCACTTTTCACCCTGGGCCGCGGTGACGCCGGCGGTGGGGGCGGTGGGGGCGGCGGCGGTCGTCGCTCGGCAGACCTGGCCGGGGCCGTCCGAGATGGTCACGCACTCGGTGCCGGTGGGGCAGCCCGCTTCGCAGCGCATTTCACAGCTGGTGAACTCGGGACCGTTCGGCCCCGCGATGCCGTAGTACTTCATGCACTCGAGGCCGTCGGCGCACGTGCCGTCCTCGCCGCAGGCCTGGCCCAGGGCACCGACCTCGACCGCGCCGCCGCAGGGGTTCTCAACCCCTCCGTTTTCGCCGGATCGATGATCCCGAGTTTCGTTGCCGTAGCCGGGATTCGCGCCGTTAGCGGTCGACGAGGTCGTCTGAGAGGTCGTTTTGACGACGCAGGCCGCCAAAGCGGCGCACCCGAGGACCAGAAGGAGGCTGCGGAAGATCGCTCGCTGCGTATTCATGCGCGGGATACTACAATAGGCGGCCGTGTCTCGACTGTGGCCGACGTGGTTTGTCGCCCTGGCGCTAGGGGTGCTGGCTGGCCCCGCAAGCGCCGGTGACGGACGACTCGTCTGGAAGACCGTCGAGTCGGAACACTTTGTTATTACGTACCATGAGCCCCTCGCCGACGTGGCAAACCACGTCGCGCAGGTCGCCGAGCGTTCGCACCGGGTGCTGGCCCCGGTGCTCGGGCACGTGCCCACCGAAAAAACGTTCGTCCTGCTCACCGATGACACCGACGGGGCCAACGGCTTTGCCAACGTCATTCCGCGCAACACCATTCGGCTGTTCGCCGCGGCGCCGAGCGGGCTGTCCGTGCTCAACGACCACGACGATTGGATGTACGGGCTCGTTGCTCACGAGTACACCCACGTACTTCACCTCGATACCATCGGCGGCCTGCCGGCGCTGGTGAACCAGGTCATCGGCAAGACGTGGGCGCCCAACCAGCTCCAGCCGCGCTGGGTGATCGAGGGCGTTGCCACGTACGAGGAGTCGCGCGTGTCGGCCGGCGGTCGCACGCGGTCGTCGCTGTTCGACATGTTCTTGCGCACCGCCGTCCTCGAAGGGGACGAGCTCGAGCTCGACGCCGTCTCGGCCGGGCCGCGGGCGTGGCCCCAGGGCACCGCGGCGTACCTGTACGGCGCCCACTTTCTCAAGTACGTCTTCGATCGCTACGGCGAAGACAACCTGGCCGAGATGAGTCAGGACTACGGCGCCTCGACCGTTCCGTACGGCATCAATCGGTCCATCAAGCGGAGCGTGGGCAAGGGGTTCACGGGCCTGTACGACGAGTGGCGCCAGCACATGCGGCGCAAGTATCGCCTGGAGCTCGACGCCATCGACCGGCGCGGGCGGCGCGAGGGCCACCGCTTGAGCTTTGTTGGCCAGCGCAACGTCAACCCGTCGTACTCGCCCGACGGCAACCACATCGTGTGGCTGCAGGCCGACGGCTACTCGCGGGCGCGGTTGCGGCGGTTGCCCTCGGGCAGCAACGCCGGGATGGTCGAAGACTTTGCGGTGCTCGACCGGGTCGGGCAGTTCGACGTGCTCGACGACCGGCGACTGCTGGTCGAACAGACCTGGCCGCATCGCACGAACTACCGCTTTCAAGACCTCGTGGTCTTCGACGTCGAAAGCGGTCGCCGCAAGCGCATCACCCGAGGCCAGCGCGCGCGCGACCCCGAGGCGTCGCCCGATGGCCGCCGCGTGGCTTTCGCCACCGGGGCGAAGGGAACCAGCTGGCTCGCGGTGGCGCCGCTGGTTCCCGGCGGCGACGTGAAGGTCCTTTGGCGCGGCGCCCCGGGCGACAACGTCACGGCGCCCAGCTGGTCACCCGACGGGCAGCACATCGCGTTCTCCGCGTGGCGCAGCGGCGGCTATCGCGACATCCTGGTCGTAGACGTCGACACCGGGGCGGTGCGCGAGGTGACGCGCGACCGGGCAATCGACGCCGATCCGGTTTTCGACCCCACCGGCGACTTTTTGTATTTTTCGAGCGACCGCAGCGGGGTCTACAACATCTACGCGTTCGACCTCGACGCCGGCGACCTTCACCAGGTGACCAACGTGGTCGGCTGCGCCCTCGTCCCCGACGTGTCGCCCGACGGCAAGCGCCTCGTTTACCAGGGCTTCGTTTCCGACGGCTACGAAATCTACGAGATGGACCTCGACCGGTCGCGCTGGCTCGAGCCGGTGCCCTACGTGGACGATCGGCCGAACCCCACGGTTGTGGCTCGCGACGAGTTTCCGGTGTCCGAGCCGCGCGACTACCGGCCGCTCGAGACGCTGGCGCCGCAGTCGGTGGAGTTTTCGCTGGTCACCGATTCCTTCGGCTCGGCGGTGAGTGTCTCGACCGAGGGAGCCGACATGGCCAACCAGCATCGCTACTCGCTGGCGGCTACCGTGGGCCTGACCCGGGGAGATCTCAACCTGGGCGCCTCCTATACGTTTACGCGCCTGTGGCCCGCGTTCCGGTTTGCCGTCAGTCGCAGCCTGGGACGCCGGGGGGGCTTTGTCATTGCCGACACCAACACTCGATTTACCGAGGTGCGCTACGGCGCCACCGCGCGAATGGACCTGCCCGTGCTGCGGCGACCGGTTGCGTCGTCCAACTTGTCCGTCGACTACGACGTCGACTGGTTCGTCAACGTCGACGACGAACTCGACGGCTTCGATCCGAGCGACCCGGTGCCGCGCCGCCCCGAGACCGACGTGGTCGCCGCGAGCGTTGGCTTTACCTGGACCTTCTCCGACGTCCAGGGGTTCAACTTCACGGTCGGGCCCCAGCTTGGCAACGTTCTTTCGGGGTCGCTGCGCGTGCTGCATCCCAACCTCGGTTCGGACTTCAACGGCATTACGCTCAACTACCGCTGGGAACACTTTCGCCAGCTGCGTTTTTTGACCGATACGTCGGTGCTCGCCGTGCGCCTCGCGGGCGGGTTGAGCTCGACCGACCGCCGGCGCTCGGGAGTGTTCGTGCTCGGCGGAGTGCCCGCCCAGGACATCGCGAGTTCGATTCGCGACACCATTCGCACGGGGTTTACGGGCTACCTGCGCGGCTACGAGCCGCGGTCGATTTCCGGTCGCCAGTTTCACCTGCTGAATCTCGAGTACCGGCAGCAGCTGTGGAACGTCGAGCGCGGGCTGGGGACGATCCCGCTGTACCTGCGGCGGGTTCACCTGGCGGCGCTGTTCGACCTGGGAAACGCTTTCGACGGGCCCCTGCGGGTCAATGAGCTGCGCCCGGCCGTGGGCGGCTCGCTTCGTATCGACACGGTTTTCGGCTTCTTCGCGCCCGGCACGTTCGACATCGGCTACGCTCGCGGACTCGGCACCGACGGCACCGACGAGTTCTGGCTGCTGCTCACGAGCACCCTGTAGCCCGGCAGCCGTCGGGCCCCGCCGCCCCGTAGCCCCGATGACTGAACCTCGCGATCCTCCGCAAACCCCCGAAGAGATAGACGACGCCCTGCTCCGGATCGCCGGCATTCTGTCGAGCGGCGTGGCCACCGAGATCGCCCGGCCGCTGCGGCAGCTTCGCGAAACGCTGGCGGGCCTGGTCGATACCCTCGACAACTTCGTGGCCTCGGCCAAGGGGCCGGTCGCCATGCCGTTTAACAAGGTCGGCGACCTGCGCGACGTGATTGCCGAGGCTTACCTGGTGTCGCGCAACGTCGCCCGACTGTCTCGAGACCTGTCGGGGGCGGTGGCTCCGCAGTCGTCCATGGCCGCGGTGGTCGACCTGAACCGCAGCGTGGATGCCGCGCTCAATCTGGCCCGACACCGCATCGCCTCCGATACCGAGGTCTACGTGGACTACGGCACCATTCCGCAGGTTCGCGTGGTGCCGGCGCGTCTGGTGATGTCAATCGCGCAGGTTATCCTCACGTGCGCCGACGCCACCCACGACCTCGCCGACCGCGCCATCTGGTTGCGCACGCGCCGGGTTGGCGATCGGGCCATCATTCGCATCGACGAAAACGGTCGCTGTAGCGACGACGCTGTACACCAGTGTTTGCGCCTGGTAGAGAGGCTGTTGCGGCCCACCGGAACCACCATCGACACCGTGAGCGACGACGAGTCCGACCGATCGTTCGAGCTCTCGGTGCCCCTCGGAAATCCCTAAGGAAAATTCTCAAGACATGAGCACTCCCCGCGTACCGTTCACCATTCTCACCGGCTTTCTCGGCTCCGGGAAGACCACGGTGCTCAACCGGGTGCTCGGCTTCGAGCACGATCGTCGAGTCGCCGTGCTGGTCAACGAGCTCGGCCGCGTCGCCATCGACAGCCGACTCATCATCAACCGGGGCGGCGATGTGCTCGAGCTGGCCGGTGGCTGCGTGTGCTGCAAGATCGACGTCAAGAACGACCTGTGGGACGGCATCGTCGACATCATCGACCGCAGCAAGCCCCACCACGTTGTGCTCGAGACCACCGGCATTGCGGAGCCCGACGCGATCGTCGACGGCGTAGAGCGCCTGCCGGCCGAGGCGCGAAAAAAGTTTTCCATGGCCGGCGTCGCCTGCGTGGTCGACGCCCAGGCGGCCCTCGATCACATCGACCGGCGAGAGGAGGTGCTCGCGCAGATCGAGTCGGCGGATCGCTTCATGCTGTCCAAGCTCGACCTGGTGGACGCGGAGCAGGTGCGGCGGGTGCACGAGCGGCTTGCGCAGCTCAAGCCCGACACCGAGCGCGCGGCGTTTCCGCAAAGCGCCGAGGGCACCGCTGCGCTGGTTTCGTGGCTGCTCGAGCGGCGATCGCCCAACCCCGAGTCGTCGAGGCGCAAGCGTCGGCACCACGACCACCACGACCACCTGCACCAGGTCGTTGCGGCATCGTTCGTCGACTCGGCGCCCCTTCTGCGCGAGCCCTTGCTCGAGATGGTCGAAGGAATGCGCGAAAAGCTGTTCCGCGTGAAGGGCTACGTCAACGTCGCCGGCGAAGCCCGCCGCGGCTACCTGGAGCTGGCCGGCAGCAACCTCGAGCTTCGACTTGCCGACGACTGGGGCGATGCCACCGCCCGCACCGAGCTGGTCTTCATCGGCGACGGGCTCGACGAGTCTGCCCTGCGCCGCCAGCTCTGGGCCTGCCGCGCCGCCTAGGCGGTCGGTGAAGCTGGAGCCGAGCGCGCTGACCCGGGCCCGAGCTACTGTCGGCGAGCGCGTTCTTGGCCGGGCGCGACATGTAGGTGCCCGGGCGAGACAACTGGGGGCGTACTTCCGCGTCTGTTAAAATAACTACTCGGAATGGGGGCGCCGAGCGAAGCGAGCGGACGCCGGGCGGCTGGAGGGGCGCCGGTCCGCGCAGTTGCGATCGCCTGCGCCCTGCTGGCGGCATCTGGTTGCTACGACGGGGCCCAGCTGGAGCTGCGAGACTGGTCCGTGGTGGTGGACGGTCGGGGTCATCCGACCCGCCTGCCCGCGAACTTCGACGGCGACCCGGTTCCCCAGCGCGCCGGCCGGTATCGACTCGAAACGCGAATCGAGATTCCGGTCGAGCTGCGGGGGCGACAGTTGAGCCTCGCCATTCCGTTTACGGTCGCGCCGACGACGCTCGAGGTTGACGGCTACCGAGTCGCCGGCACCGAGACGGGGCGGCATCGTCCCGTGGGCCCGCAGGTTTGGCCCATCCCCGGCGCGGTGCTCGACGACCACGCGGTCGAGGTATCGCTCGCGGTCGATCACTCGTGGAACCAAACGGCCTGGCTGGGGACGGCGCCGCGCTTGCTTCCGACGGCGAGCACCGGAACGGCATTGCGGCCGTACCGGGTGTTCAACGTCTACGTGCCCTGGGCAGCTCTGATGGCCCTGGTGCAGATCGGCCTGACGTGCCTGCTCGTGTACGTCGTGGATCGCCGGCGCACCCCGTACCTCTGGTTCAGCATTCAGGCGCTCACCGCCGCCTACTATCCCGCGTTTGCGCTTGGACTCACGGAGTTCATGGGGCCGGCCGAGTACTTTGGGATTGCCGCTTCGCTCATCACCGCGGTTTACGCGTCGCTGCACTTTTCCCACAGCTTCTTTCACGTGGGGCGTCTTCCGCGACGATGGGCCGCAGGCTTTGTCGTCGCAATGGTGGCCGCTGCGGCGGCATTCGACCCGTTTTTGATCTCGCCCTTCATGGCGACCGTGGTGGTGGTGGCGGTGGCCGGGGTGATCGCGTACCAGGCGGTGCTGGCTCTGCGCCTGCTGCGCGAGTTTCCCGACCGGGCGAGCGTCGTCATCATGCTGGCGGCCTGGGTCGGGTTGCTGGTGCTCACCGGCGGCAGCGACATGTTCGTCTGGGTTTTTGGCGCCGGCGAGCCCATGGGGGGCGTGCGCACCGCGTGCGTCGGGCTGGCGTTGTTCGCGCTGCTGTTGTCGCTGTTGCTGAGCCGCAGCCACGTCATTTCGCTGGCGCGGGCCGACGAGCTCAACAGCAAGCTCGCCACGCAGATAAACCAGCTGCAGGTTCGCGGCGCCGAGATCGAACAGCTCAACGCCGAGCTGCGGCGGCAGATTGCGGAAAGGTCGGCGCAGATGTACGCAGTCCTCGCTCTGTCGGGCGGCGAAGCGGCCCCCGTCGAGCTGGAGGCGGGCGACATCGTCCAGGAGCGCTACCGCGTGTTGCAGTCCATCGGTGCCGGCGGCATGGGCGCGGTCTACGAGGTCGAGCGGCTGAGCGACGGCCGCCGGCTTGCCCTCAAAGTCGCGCAGGAAGTGCGAGGTGCGGCGCTGGCGCGCCTGGCGCGAGAGGCACAAATCTCCAGCCAGGCCCACGACCCGCACGTCGTTGGCATCGTCGACGTCGACGTGTCGACCGACGGCTTTCTGTTCATCGTCATGGAGCTCGTCGAGGGCAACTCGCTCGACAAGCTGCGCAAGCGCTTTGGCGATGTGGACTGGGCGCTCGCCGTGCTGGTGCAGGTCGCGTCGGGACTGCGCGCGCTGCACACCCAGGGCATCGTGCATCGCGATCTGAAGCCCGCGAACGTGCTGGTGACGGGCGACGTCTTTACCAGGCCGCAGGTCAAGCTCACCGACTTCGGCATTTCGCGACTCGGCGAAACCGACACGGACCCCATCGGCAAACTCGTGGACGCGTCGCGATTGGCCGGAAGCTCCGAGAGCGTTACCCGGGAGATGGCCGACTTGAGCCGGCTGGCCTCCGACGTCGCCACGGGCTCCATGGTGATTCGAGCCGCGCCGAGCGCACCCACACAGGTGCCCTTCGCATCGGCGGGCGAGTCGACGGTGGTCACGGCGTTGCCCGTCGAGGCCGAGTTGTCGCCGGAGATGATGAAGTCGGTGATTCTCGGCGAGCGGTCGTCGGATAGCCCCTCGTCTCGGGGGAAGGCGGCACCCGGCGTTGAATCGAAGAAGATGGTTCGGGTCTCGGTGCTCGACGCCGGCGCCCCGGCGAGCGAGTCGCCGGGCCCGATTTCCCTGGCGGGTCTCGAGAGCACCCCGCCGAAGAACGACGTGGTCGACGACCTGGCCTCCGAGTCGGAGCTAACTCCAGACACCGGCGAGATGTCCATCCGGTCGCACACACCTCGCGGCCGCGCCGCCGGGAGCACCGGGTCTGACAGCGTGAGCAACCCGTCGTCGCTCACGCGCACCGGCCACATCCTGGGCACGCCCGCGTACATGGCGCCCGAGCTCACCCACGGAAGACAGGCCGTGACCACGGCGGTCGACATGTTTGCCCTGGGCGTGCTCGCCTGGGAGCTGCTGACGGGCGAGCGTCCGTTTGCAGGCGCGGTGGTGATCGACCGCCTCAACGGGCGCGAACCGCGGGCCGCGGACTCGATTCTATCGAAGCGACCGGAGCTGCATGCGTCGATCGCCGACGCGGTCGACGCGTGCCTTGCCTTCGATCCCCGCACGCGCCCCACGGCCGAGGGCTTCGTCGAAGTTCTTTCCGCGCAGCGCGACGAAGACTAGGGCGACTCGCGCGGCCGACTCGCGCGCTACGACGACGCGGACTCTTGCTCCGGGATCAACCGCTCCACGTTGTGGATGAGCACTTCGCGCAAAAACGGCTTCACCACGTACTCGTCGGCGCCGAGGTCGGTGCCCTTTTCGGCGTCCTCGACGGTCGTGTAGGCCGCCGTCATCATGACGACGGGAATGTGGCTGGTGGTTTCGCCGCTCTTGATCTTGCGGCAGACCTCGAAGCCATCCATCTGCGGCAGGTTGAGGTCCAGGATCACCACGTCGGGAAGCTCTGCCGACGCGGCCTCCACGGCGCTCGGCCCGTCGTCGGCCGTGACCACCTCGTGTCCCCGCGCCTCCATGATCTTTACGACCACTCGGACGATGTCGGGCTCGTCGTCGACGACCAGAATCTTAGCCACGTGTCATTCCCCTCTATGCCACGAACGCCCGCTGGACTCTCAGTCCTCGATGAGCGAGCGGATGCAGGTTAGCGCGACGTCGGAGTGCCAGTCTCGCTTATTGACGAAGTAATGCTGGATGTTTCCGTCGCGGTCGATGAGGAACGTTTCCGGCAGCGCGGGCACGCCCCAGGCCTTGGCGATGGCGCCCAGGTTGTCGTCGTCGTTGGCCGGCGGATCCAAAAACACGGTCATGTTCGTGAGGTCGTTGGGGTTGGCGAACACCCCCGGGCGGCGGCCCTTGGGAAAGAACTTAAAGATGTCTTCCCAGCTGTGGTTGCTCGCGAGCGCCAGCACCACGAAGTCGTCGCTGCCCAGCTCGGCCTGCAGGTCCTCGATGGCCGGCACTTCGTCGATGCAGGGCGGGCACCAAGTTGCCCAAAAATTGAGGAACACGACCTTGCCGCGAAATTCCGACAGGCTGCGCATGTTGTCGTTCTGGTCCTGCACCTTGAAGTCCGGTGCGGGCCGGGGAAATGACTTGTACTCGCCGCCAAGCAGGGCGGCGTTGCGGGCAGTGGGGCGCAGGCCATCGCAGGCCGCCTTGGCCTCGCGCTCGGCCGCGGGTTCGAGAAGGAGCACGAACCGGCTCGCGAGAAAGCCGACGACGGCTACGGCGGCAAACGCCGCGACGAGTTTCTTGGCCAATGGATCCACGGGAGATTGTCCTGGTCTCGACCGGCGGGGTCGAGCGTGATCCTAGCGGATCTTCAGGTATGCTTCCAGGCGCATGTCGCTCAGTGGATCCTTGCGGACCATGCCCATCGGCGATCTGCTCGACTGGATCGACCGGCGCTTTGCCTGCGGCAAGCTGGTCGTCGAGCGGGGCGTCGTCACCCGTTCCTTCGACGTTGATTCTGGCTACGTAACAGCGGCTAGTTCGAACAATCCGGCCGAGCACCTTGGTCACCTGCTGATTTCCCGGGGGCGCGTGGACGAAGCGGGCCTTCAGGAAGCATTTCGCGTCCAGGCCCAAACGGGCGTGCGCCTGGGCAAGATTCTGCTCATGGTCGGCGCCGTCGACGAGGCCGGGCTGCGCGAGGTGCTCAAGTACAAGATCGCCGAGTCCGTGCGCGACGTCATGGTGTGGAACGAGGGCACATTCTCCTTCGATCCGGCCCCTTCGACCTCGGTGAGCGAGTTCGAAGTCTCGGTAAACCTGCGGTCGTGCATCGACGAGGGGCAACACCGGCGCGAGGAGCTCGACGAGCTGCGGGCGGTCATCCCGGATGACGATGTAACGTTGTTCGTCTCGGATCCAAATTGGCGCACCACTGTTTCCTCGGATACCGATGACGGACGGTTGGTAGCGGCGATCGAATCGGGCAAAACCATCGGCCAGGTCGTGCTCGAGCTCGGCGGCCAGCGGTACCGGGTACTCAAGCGCCTGGCCGAAATGCTCAACGCCGGCGTCATGGCCCGCGAACAGCGCCGCCGCCCCCGGACCGAGGGCGCGGCGGGCATGAACCTCGACGAATTGCGTCAGGCCGCCGCCGGTCGGGCGAAGCGGGGCGACCGCGCTGGCGCCCTCGGCATGGTCAAGGAGGCGCTCGAGCGGGATCCGGAGAGCGCTGCGCTGCGCAAGCTGCTCGAGGCGACCGAGCGTTCGCTGTTTGCGGAGCTATCCCGCGAGCTTCTGACGTCGTTTCGCGTGCCGCGGCTGCTCAAGCCCGCCGACGAGCTCGAGCGGATCGAGCTCAACGAGGCCGAGCGCTACCTGACTGGGCGCATCGATGGGCGCTGGGACCTACTTTCTTTGATGCGAGTCTCGCCGCTGCGTCAGGTAGACGCTCTGATCGCTTTTCGCGCGCTGGCCGACCGGGGCATCATTTCCCTGTAAGCGAGCGAATTTCTCTTGCCAAGCAACGGACTACTGCCGCGCAGCGGCATCGGGGTCGACGGCCCCTACCTGATCATCGCGCCACCCGGCAATCCGGTTATCAGCCTGGATGCGCGTCTGCTCGACCGCGTCGAGCTTATCGGCCAGTCGCCGACGGGGCCGCTCGTGACTGCCTCGGCGGCGGCCGCGGGTGCCGTAGCGGCGGCGGTCGCCTTGATACCGGGAAGCTGGTTGGCGTTCGCCGGGTTCGGGTACCTGAGCTACGAGCGGTTTCGCGAAGCGCAGCGGCGCAGCGAGTCGCGCGACTTGCTGTTGAGCCTCGGCGACCTCGACGTCGCCCTGCACGTGGCGGACGGGCCCGAGGCCGCCAAACGCATTGCGGACCAGCTGTCCCCCTACACACGCACGGCTCCCATCACGAGGCCCGACGTGTACGAGGATGCGCGACGTCGCCTGCGGGCGGTGGCCAGCGGTCGCATCGACGAGGAGGTTGCGCGCGACCTCGAGCGCGGCTTGATGGTCGGGCAGGACGTGGTTCGCGTGGAGGGCGACTTTCTCCAGGTTGGCAACGTCGCCTTTCGTATCGACGAGGTGCGTGACTACGCGCAGCACGGAGCCAACTTGCCCCTGCCCGGCGGTCGCTTGCTGCAGGCGGCTATGGGACTTCTCGTCGTCGCGGCCGGGGGGCGCGCGCAGGAAGGCGAAGATGTCGATGCGCTGTCGGAGCGCATCGCGGCGTACGAGCAGTGGACGGGCCGCACTGCGGGTCGGTAGGGGCGGACGTTGTGGGGCTCGGGCTGTTGGGGCTTGGCTTGAGTCGGTTGTGTTCCTGGTCGTGCTTGAGCCGTCTCGGTCCTGGTCGAGCTTGAGCCGTCTCGGTCCTGGTCGAGCTTGAGCCGTCTCGGTCCTGGTCCGGCTTGAGCCCGTTGTGTTCCTGGTCGTGCTTGCGTCGTCTTGGTCCTGGTCCGGCTTGCGTCGCCTTGGTCCTGGTCCGGCTTGCGTCGTCTTGGTCCTGGTCCGGCTTGCGTCGCTTGGTCCTGGTCGTGCTTGCGTCGATTGTGTCCGTGGTCGGGCTTGAGCCGTCTTGCTCCTGGTCGTGCTTGCGTCGGCTGTGTTCGTGGTCGGGCTTGAGCCGTCTGGCCCTGGTCGGGCTTGCGTCGTTGTGTTCCTCGTCGGGCGCTCGGGCATGAGTGAACTGTGCTCGTGGTCGGGCGCTTTTTGGGAAGGACGTTTGCTTGGATCGGGGCTGCGCGATGGGGGGTGGTCGTCCTCAGGCATACGGTCCGCTGATCGCTGGCGTGGGGCGCAGGGCGTCGTGCCGAGCATGGACCGCAGCGCGTGCGGTCCGAACTGCGGGCGCCCACCCCCCATCGTCTCCGCCCCTTGGCGTTTGGGCCTGACCGGGCGCGTCGCTTGGCACCTGGGGGGTTGGGGGGGGCTTCTGGAGGTGTCGGCCCGTGGCCGACAGATCGAGGTAGGCAGTGCGGCTGCGGGCGTTGGCGGATCGCCGGACGGGCATCGTGTGGCTGCGGCGTGGGTGGTGCGCGTGGTCGAGCCCCGTGCACTTCGGTCTCGGTTTCGGTCTCGGACTCGGACTCGGACTCGGCCTCGGACTCGGCCTCGGTCTCGGCCTCGGACTCGGACTCGGCCTCGGACTCGGCCTCGGTCTCGGCCTCGGTCTCGGCCTCGGCCTCGGACTCGGACTCGGTCTCGGTCTCGGTCTCGGGCTCGGCTTCGGCTTCGGTTTCGGACTCGGACTCGGACTCGGGCTCGGGCTCGGCCTCGGGCTCGGGCTCGGGGGGGCCTAGTGGTCGATGCGTGCGGTTGTGCGGGCGAAGCCGGCGAAGGCGGTTTCGTCGGTGAGTGGGGTGTCGTCGGCTGCGCTGTGGACTGCGAGGCCGAGCACCCGGGGGGCGGCGGGGACTTCGCCGTAGGTAGGGTCGACCGCCAGCCACCGCTCGCCGAGGCGCACCATCGCCCAGCGGTGGCGGGTCAGGCGGGCAGGGGCGTCGACCAGGCGAAAACCGGTCACGAGAGCGACGTCGAAACCGCGTGCGATCGCGAGCTGGGCGAACACGGACGCGTGTGCCTTGCAGTCGCCGCGCCCCATCGCCAGGGCGCCGCGGGCGTCGACGCTGGCGGCGCCAAGGTCGTTGGCGATTGCTCGGTCCGTGTAGTCGGCGAGCGCGCGTATCTCGTCCATGGGCGAGCGCGCGCCGGCGTCGGCGACCACGCGTCGAGCGACGTCGCGCATGTCGGGCGCCACGGCGTCGACGGCTCGCGGACCGGCTTCGATGTCGACCACCCCGAGACCGGACGTGAGAGTGACGCGCCAGGTGCGGTCTTGCGCGCGCACCACCTGGCCGGGCAGCGACGGTGGCGGAGGCGCGGACACGTCTTCGAGCACCAGTCGCACAAAGTTACCGCGCGCCGGTTTGCCCGCGACAGCAATCGATGCGGCGTCGACTAGTTCCGGCGGTTCGAAGTCGGCGTACAGCTCGCGCGCGTCGACGCGGCGCGACTCGAGCCCGCCATCGCTGGCTACCGCCACGGGCACGCCTTCATCGTCGAACGCGATCTCGCTGGTGAGCAGGCCGCCGGGAACCGACAGCATCGCGAGCACCGTGTTCGGCGCGGTGTCCATGGGGCGCACGTACAGGTCGGCCGTGGCAAAGCCGTGCCCCGAGAGCAGTACCTTCCACTGCCGAGGCTGTCGAGCCGATCGCCCGACCATCCACGGAATCAGCTCGACGGGGATCGCTTCGCCGTCGACCCAGCGCGGCCGCTCGCTGTGGTCGGCCACGTCGTTGACGATCCGCCAGCGCCCGTCCTGCAAGACCGCGCGGCCGGTGACGCGCTGGGGGCCGCTGGCGCGCGTCACGACCACGCGGCGCGGAGCCATGCCGGGGCCCAGCTGGACCTCGACATCGGTACCGAGCTCGACGACCGCGCTGCCCCGGCGGATCGCCAGGCGCTCGCGGCGCACGAATCGGTCTCGGGCGAGGCTTTCTCGCGCCTCGCCCACGCGCTGGCCGGACCAGTACAGGGCGTAGGCGACGTCGCGGTTGTCCCGGAGATCCGGCGCGGGTCGGGCGACCGGCTCGGACGCCACCGATTCGTCGGGCGTGCCCGGCCCCGGCCCCGGGGCGCGGCAGGCCAGCGCGACAACGCCGGTGAGCAGCCATTCAAACCCGGGACGCATCGGCGGGATCGTGGCACGCAGGTCGAGAACCTGGCAAAAATACGAGCTGTGTTGTGGCTGATCGCAGGCGCCGGCTTTACCGGCAAACGACTGGCGCTCCGACTCGGTGCTGCGGGCGATGACGTCATTGCCCTCGGGCGGACGGCGCCGGACATCGACCACCCGAACGTGGAGTGTCGAGCCGTCGACGCGGCCGACCCCGAGGCTCTCGCGGGCCTCGTGCCGAGGGCGTGCGTGGTGGTGAACTCGGTGCCGCCCACCCCCGGCAACACCGCCCCCGAGCGCAACCTGGCGGCCGCGGCCGCCGGGGCTCGTCGCGCTGTCTATCTGTCGTCCACCGGTGTTTACCCGCCCGGCGATGGCGGCTGGGTCGACGAAGAGTCGCCGGTTGGGCCAGCGGCCGGCGGGCGCGGCGAGGCGCGCCTGGCCGCCGAGACCGCGTTCATGAACGCGGCGGCCGAGGCTGGCGTCGAGGCCGTCGCCCTTCGCATCGGCGGCATCTACGGCCCCGGCCGCGGGGTGCACGCGCGGCTTGCGCGCGGCAATTTTCGCGTGCTCGGCGCCGGCGACACGCCGGTCAACCGCATTCACGTCGACGACCTGTGCGCGATCATCGAGGCCGCGGGCCGCGTCGAGCCGCTGGTTCGCCCGGTTTACACAGTGGCCGACGATGCGCCCACGCCGTCGCGCGAGGTTGGCGACGGCGTCGCCGCGATGATGAGTCTGCCGCCGCCGCCGTCGGTGCCCCTCGATCAGGTGCCGCCCCACGTCGCTGCGATGCTGGGGGCCAACCGCCGGGTCTCGAATCGGCGAGCCAAAGACGAGCTGGGCGTGACCCTGCGCTACCCGAGCTGGCGCGAGGGCGTTGCCGCGTGCCTTGCGGAAGAGCGGCTTTCGGGCGCCTAAGCGCGCGTCTACTGCCCTGACGCCGGGCTATAGCGGCAGCGTGACGGTCACGGTGGTGCCAACGCCGAGCTCACTGGTGATTTCGATATCGCCGTCGTGATCCTCGACAATGCGGCGGCACATGGCCAGGCCCAGGCCCGTCCCGCGATCGGGCGGCTTCGTGGTGAAGAACGGTTCGAGCGCCCGCTGGAGGTCGCGTGGATCGATCCCGCAGCCGTTGTCGGCGACGCGGAGCTCGAGAGCCCCCTCGGCCAGGCGAGTGCTCACGGCGATCACCGCTTCGCTTGCGTCGAGATGCTCGACCGCGTGAGACGCGTTGATGAGCAGGTTGACGACCACCTGGCTGAGCTTGGCGGGGTTTCCGAGCAGGGCCGGTAGGTCGCGCTGCAAGGTGGTGTCGAGACGGGCGGCGAGGTGCAGCGTCGGCCCGACCAGGTTGAGGGCGCTGTCGACGACCGCGTTGAGCTGCAGAACCGATGGCTGGTCGGTCGCCGGGCGCGCGCATTCGGTCATGCCGCGGGCCAGGTCGCGCAGGCGGGTCGCGCACGCCTGCGACCGTTCGAGCGCGCTGGCGAGCTTGCGCCGTCGCTCCAGGGCGTCGTCGGTGTCGCGGTCGGTCGCCGGGTGCGGGGCCGTGAGGGTTCGGCAGGCGGCCGAGACCTGATCGAGGCTCGAGAGCAGCAGCATGACGGTGTGATTGACCTCGTGCGCCGAACCGGCGGCCAGGGTTCCGAGGGTGGCCAGACGCTGCAGGTGCTCGGTATCGCTGTCGAGCGAAGCGTCGTGCGGTCGCTCGTCGGGCTCCGGGACCTCGCGGGGGAGAGGCGTCGGCGTTCCCGGTCGCGACATCAGGCCCGTCGCGCCTCGGGCTTGGCGTCCGCGTTGGCGTCCGGGTTCGCGTTGGCGAGCGCCTCGAAGATGGGACTGTCGCGGACGGGCACGTGGCTGTGCTCGCGGCAGGCGCTCAGGAGGCGCCGCAGAGCCTCGAGATTGCTTTGTAAGGCGTCGATTCGCCCCTCGATTTCGGCCGCCTTGTCACTTGCCAGGGCGATGGCGCGCTCGCTCGTGGCGTCGTCGGAGCGGCGCAGCTCGAGGAGCATGCCGATCTCCTTGAGCGTGAACCCGAGGCCCTGGGCCGACTTGATAAGGCGCACGGTATCAATGGTTTCAGCCGGATACGCCCGGTAGCCCGAGGGCGTTCGGACGGGTTCGGCGATGAGTCCTCGGCGCTCGTAGTAACGCAGGGTGGCGATGCTCACCCCTGAACGCGCCGCGACTTCGCCTGTGCGATAGCGTCTCTCCGTCATGATTGGCCCACTCCCGGGGACCCAAGCAACCTGCACGGTGTACCTTGGTTTCGGGTCAAGTATTTGATTCAACAAGGATTCGCTGGGGTCGGTCGCCGGGACCGAGCAAAGACAAAGCCACCGCGCTGGCGGAGGCTCTGTTTCGGCAAAGCTGGAAAATTTTCTAAATACTGGAACAGACGGGCGAGCGGGTCAAGTGTAACCCACAAAACGTGGATGAAAATACGGTGCGCCGAGCGACGGATTCGCCAGTTTGGTGGCTTAAATCACGGAACGGCTGGCGGGTTGGGGGCAACCGTGCACCCGGGAACCTTCGTTCGCGACGAGATCTCCGCGATGTCCGGCGAAAAAGGCGCCCCTACGAACGGGTTCGCCGCCGCCGAAGAACCAGCGCGCCGACCGCGCAAACCAGGAACAGGGCCGACGCGCCGCCCCCGGCCGCGCGACATCCGCAGCCGCCTTCTCGTCGCTCACCGCCGGTGGTGGTTGGGTCGCCGCCGGTCGGGGTGTCTCCGGTCGTCGTGTCGCCGTCGCCGTCGCCGGTCGTCGTGGTCGGGCCGTCGGGCCCCGCATCGGGGGCGCCGATGCCGAACTGCTGCACGATCGAAGGCCAGATGAGCGATTCGCACTCGTCGAATTGCACCGTGCCTCGGTCGCATTTCACGGGCGAGGAAATCTCGGAAAAGCGAACGACCTTGGTCCAGCTGTTGCCCCCGTCCGACGAGCGTCCGAGCGCGAAGTTATCGGGGTCCCAGTTGGCGCCGCACGCGAACAGGTCGCCGTCGGAGCGCTCGGTCACGCACGCCATCTGCGGTTCGTAGCCGGGCGCCTCCCAGGTCAGCCCGCCGTCTGTCGATACGCGAACCCCGTCGGACACGGTGCCGGCGATGATGCGCCCGCCCCCGGCCGTGATGGCAAAGGCACCGATCGCGTCGTCGAATTCGAGAACCTTGGTCCAGTCCTGGCCCGCGTTGGCCGTGCGGTAGATGGCGTCGCCTTTGTTGTCGACCGCCCCCTGCACCTGGGCGAACACCACGTCGGGGTTGTCGGGAAGGACGCCGAGCAAGAACAGCTGCGGCTGGGTCGAAAACGCGAAGTCGTCGACGGGCAAGTCGATCCAGTTTTCGGCGCCGGGGCCGGCGTCTGTGCGCCGGAGCACAGCGCGAGGCGGCGCGGTGCCGCCGTCGGGCAGCGGTTCGTCGGTGACCTGGTAGCCCGTGACGTAAACCCGCTGGGGGTTGCTGGGCGCCACCCGAACGGTTTTCCACCAGATTTCCTCCGACAAAAGGCCAACGCTCGCGAACGTGTCGCTGCCGTCTGCACTTAGAAAGACGTCGTTGGGCTGGCCGCCCGCCGCCGTTGCGGCCCAGACCTCGCCGTTGGGGCCAACCTCGACCTCGTCGATCCAGGTGCCGTCGATGGGGCCGCCCACGGTCTGCCAGGTGCAGCCGCCGTCGCGGGTGACGCGCAGGCCGGTGAAGGTCGTGGCCCAGATGGTCCCGTCCGCCGAAAGCGCGTAATCGGGGTCATAGGTGCCGCCGTAGCCGATGGATTCTTCGCACATCCACTGGAACGAGGCGCCGTCGTCAGTAGAAATCAGTAGGCCGAAAGTGACCGGCATGAGGATCGTGTCGTCATTCGCGGGGCGAGTGCCCACGTCTACCGAGGCCGGAAAACGTCCGTTCGCGGCGACGCCGGCCGGAGCGACCAGAATGCCCAATACCAGCACAGCGATTGCGGGGCGCCACATATGGCGACTATAGCGACACGGGCGGGCGCGCGCCGGGCAAATCGGGGGTCGGGTTCACGTCCCGCGGGAGGCCCGCGTTTCGCTGTGTGGACTGCTCGTCCACGGCGAACAAGGTGCACGCGACATCGCGAGCCAACTGCTGGATCGCCGACATCTTCAGAGGGGTGCCTTACCAAAAGTACGAGAGCACACGAACTGGTAGACAGTGTCCGATTTTGCCATAGCATGTGTCCTCGGAGCGGATTGCGTTGTTAACGGGAAAGGCCGAGATCCTCATCGTCGACAGCGACTTCGTGGTTCTGTCGCGACTCAACGAGATGCTGGAGGCGCGCGGCCACTCGGTCGACCTGGCGAGCACCACGCGCGAGGCGCGCGAGAAAATGGCGTACGCCGACTACGGGTGCGTGATCGTCGACCGGCGCTTGCGCGACGGCTCGGGCCTCGACCTTCTGTCCGAAGTCAAAGCGGGCGACGCGGCGCGCGAGGTCATCGTGATCACGGCGTACGCCAACGTCGAGTCAGCCGTCGAGGCGCTGCGCCTCGGCGCGTTCGACTACATCACCAAGCCGTTCGACAACTACGACGCCATCGCCAACCGAATCGAGCGCGGCCTCGACCAGTGGCGCATGAAAAAGGAAATGGAGCGCCTCGTCTCCGACCTGTACGCCGCCAACGAAGACCTGGTCGTGTCGCGCGAAAACACCCGGGCCGCCTACCGCGAGACGCTCATGCGCCTGGCGCTCATTGCCGAGTTTCGCGACTCCGATACGTCCAAGCACCTGCAGCGCATGGCGCTGTACTCGAAAGAGCTCGCGCGGACCCTCGGCTGCGAGCCCGAGTACCAGGAGCAGATTCTCGACGCCAGTCCGCTTCACGACATCGGCAAGATCGCCATTCCCGACTCCGTGTTGCAAAAGCCCGGCAAGCTCGAGCCCGACGAGTGGGACGTCATGAAGACGCACACGACCCTCGGCGGGCGAATTCTGGCGGGGACTCGCTCTGCGACCCTCGACCTCGCGCGCGAAGTGGCGCTGCACCATCACGAGCGCTGGGACGGTAGCGGTTACCCGTTCGGGTTTGCCGGCACCGACATTCCCCTGGCCGGACGGCTGGTCGCAGTGGCGGACGTGTTCGACGCCTTGACCTCGCGACGCTGCTACAAGCCTGCGTTCTCGGTGCAGGAAAGCCTCGACTTGATGCGGCGTCAGGCCGGCAAGCACTTCGACCCGACCCTCATCGAAGCGATGGGCGACAGCCTCGATAGCTTCGAGGCGATTTACGTCGCCAACCGCGAGGATGACCTGGTGATCGAGGCGATGCCGCCCGGCATTACGACCTGAGGCGCGGCGTGCTCGGCCGGTAGCAGGGCCGCGGTTGCCCGGGGCCGGTCGGTCTCGCTCTGGCTACCAGAGGAGCTCGTGCAAAAGCGGCACGCCGCCCGCGGCCACGATGGCCCAGAGGGCGAGGGCGGCGAACACGCCCGCGACGACATCGTCGAGCATGACGCCGAGGCCGCCGCCGACCTTTCGGTCGACCGCGCGAATGGGCCAGGGCTTGACGATATCGAACAGCCGGAACAGACCGAAGCCGAGGCCGAGCACGACCCAGTCAGAGCAGTCGAAGCACGCCACTGTCACGAGCAGGCCGACGACCTCGTCGATCACGATGCGGCCCGAGTCGTGGGTGCCCCAGTATTGGTCGGCTCGGTTGGCGGACCAGGTGCCGACGGCGAACAGGGCCGCCGTGACCGCGGCGAACAGCCACAGGGGCTGGGCGTGCAGCGCAACCGCAATGGGCAGGCCTACGAGCGACCCGACCGTGCCCGGCGACTGCGGCGAGTAGCCGGCGCCGCCAGCCGTGGCGATGGCCCGCGCGACGCGCGCGCGGTCTTCGCGGGGCGCCGTTGGCCCGGGGGATGAGTGATTCTGCAAGTTTGCTTCGTTTCGCTCGTGAGTTGCGGCGAGGAGAGCGGCAGCCGGTACGCGGTTGAACCATTCGCGGGCCACGTTGCGCGAGGGGGGAACTCGTCGGAAGCGACCGGCTCGTTGGTTTGCCAGGGTTTGCCGTACCCCTGGTGTTGGACCCCCGCCATACCATCGAGGTGCCCTGTTTGCCGCGACGGATGAACCGCGATTCGAGCTTGGTCCGCAGATTGGGTCGATGGTAAAGAACCGCCTTCGGGCGCCGCGCAACGCGCGGAATGCGTAACGGCCGCGTAGAGAACGTCTTGTGAACCGATATCACGTTGTAATGCCGGCCGTCGTGCCCCTCGCCTACCTCGTGGGCGCTCTGGTCATTTATTCCGTCCGCGTCGCCGCGGGCCGGCCGCCGGCCGCGCGGAACGAGAAGCACACGGTCGTGTTTTCGCCGTTCTGGGCCAACTACGCGGCGTGGATCATGCGCCCGCTCGAACGTGCCGTCGGCGCGTGGCGTTTGACGCCGAACAAAGTGACGGTTTTGTCGCTGCTGCTGTCCATCGCGGCCGGCGCCTGCGTGGCGACATTTCACTTCGCCTTTGCGACCTGGCTCTACGTGCTGGCCGGCATTCTCGACAGCATTGACGGGCGCCTGGCGCGCCGCACAGGCCTGTCGAGCCAGTCTGGAGCCTTTCTCGACTCGGTGCTCGACCGCTGGGGCGAGCTCGTCATGGGCATTGGCTTTGCCTGGGCCGTGCGCGACAGCTGGGCCCTGCTCGCGGTGCTCGTGGCCATCGCGGGTTCGCTGATGGTCAGCTACACGCGGGCACGCGGCGAAGGGTTGGGCATCGTGTTGTCGGGCGGCCGAATGCAGCGCCCGGAACGTATCGTGTTCACGGCCGTGTGCTGTTTCGTGACCGCGTGGGTGCACGCTGGCGCCGATACGGTTCACCTGGTGCCCCACGTGCTCGGCGGCTTCATGGCCGTCATCGGCGTGGCCACCATCGCGACGGCGATGAGCCGGCTTTACACGGGCTTTAAGCAGCTGCCGGGACCCGACCCGGCGGCTCGCGTCCCCGGTTCGCCCAGCGCGCCTGCCGACGTCGCCGTTGGCGGCCCGGTGCCGGACCCGGCGGCGGTCGCGCCCCGTTCGGCCGCGTACTCGCGGGAAGCGATTCGCTAGTCGGCCCGCGGCGCGGGTGCGCGACGTGGGCGCGTGGCTATAGTGTCGCGCACTCATGAAGATCGCGACCTGGAACGTCAACTCGATCCGCGCGCGCCTCGACCGCGTGCTCAACTGGCTCGACGAGCACCAGCCCGACGTGCTGGTGATGCAAGAGACCAAGGTCGAAGACAAGGACTTTCCCCTCGGCGAGTTCGAGGATGCCGGATACGAGGCGGCCATTCACGGGCAAAAGACCTACAACGGCGTGGCCATCCTCGCGCGCGACCCGATCAGTGACGTGGTGCGCGGATTCGGAGACGGCGGCGACGACAGCCAGGCCCGCTGCATCGCGGCCACGGTCAACGACGTGCGCGTGGTGTCGGTGTACGTGCCCAACGGCAAGAACATCGACCACGACGACTACGGGTTCAAACTCGAGTGGCTGCGGCGGCTGCGGGCCTACTTCGACGCCAACTTCGAACCGGGCGCTCCGATTTACCTGGGTGGCGATTTCAACGTCGCCCCGGACGAGCGCGATGTCTACGATCCAAAGGCCCTCGAGGGCCGCATCCTGTGCAGCGACGCTGAGCGCGAGGCGCTCGCCAACCTGATCGCTTTTGGTTTCGAGGACGCGTTTCGCGCCCTCAATCCCGACGGCGGCTACTACAGCTGGTGGGACTACCGCATGCTCGGGTTTCCCAAGAACCGCGGGCTGCGTATCGACATGGCGTATTTGACCGCGCCACTGATGGAGCGGTGCCGCGAGTCGTCCATCGATCGCAACGCGCGCAAGGGCAAGGGGCCCAGCGACCATGCGCCGGTCCTGGTGACCCTGTCGTAGCCGGCGTCGTCCGGATTTGACGGGTCGTCGGCGCTGGAGTTTCGCGGGAATAGCCAACGTCGGCGGTGGGTTTAGATCGCAAGCCCATCGTCGTCCGTCTCTACCTGGTGCCCCTATGAAACACAGCGTCCGAACCACTCTCTGGGATGTCATCAGCGCCATTCAGGCGCGTCTCGAGCGCCACGGGCTCGACCCGACCGTGGTCGACTCGGCGGTCGTCCTCGGTGTCGAAACCATGCTTGCCGGGCCGTCGAGCTGGACGAGCGAGCGAGCGGCTCGCCGTTCGTCGGGCCGCCTTGGCCGGGACGCGGCGTGGGGTTCCCCGGTCGGGGCGCGCGCGCTTACCTAGGCCCTGTCTTTCGCAGGCGCCGGGCGCCGACGGGCACTCGTGAGCCGGCGAGCTGCAGCCAACGCGGGGAGCGGCTACCCGGCAGGGCGCGCCGTGGCGCAGGCGCGACTCGGGCCGAAAGTGCGAACAGGGCGGGCGCGCCCGTCGCTGTGCCGAAACGAAAAAGAGCCCCGGGCGGCGTGCCCGGGGCTCTCGACGTTTTGCGGAAACGAGCTTTCGCTTATTCGAACCACACGCCGTTGAGGCGGAAGTACGACGTCCCGCTGTAGCCTTCGACCAGGATCGAAACCTCGGTCACCCCGGCGGGCACCGTTGCAACGATCTGCTCTCGGACAGTGGCGCTGCCGGAGGCCTCATCGAAGTCCTGGCGGGTGGCGCGGTCGCTGCCCCACTTGATGAACAAGTCGGCGTCGGCGCTGCTGCGGAAGCGCGAGTACAGGTCCAGGGTCAGCTGGCTGCCCGGCTTGAGGTTCGAGATGGTGTAGTAGCGGGCCTCGCCGGCGCGGACGGTGCCGTCCGCGCTGCCGGTCTTTTCAACGCCCGGGCTGGGGTCGGGATCGGGGTCCGGGTCGGGATCCGGGTCCGGGTCGGGATCCGGATCGCTGCCACCGCAGCGGGCGGGCAGTCTGCCGGAGGGCGCGCTGCCCACGCCAATCGCTGCCCACGCGCCTTGAGCCGAGGCGACCTCGCAGCTGCCGGCGCCGTACAGGTCGCTGGCGGCCGCAATCGCAGCCTCGCGCGCCGCCGTCCAGCCCGAGTTGGGGTTCAGGTAGCGGGTCTGCATGCGGTACCAGACCTGGATGGCCTTGCTCATGGCTTCCGAGTCGGTGCGGCCCATGGAGGGCGCGAACGCGTTCGGGCTAAGGCCGCCGGGATGGCGACCGCCGGTGACCATGAGCTTAAAGGCCAGGTTGCCGAGGCCCGCGTTGAGGTGTACGCCGCCGTTGTTCTGGGTGCCGGTGTAGCGGTTGCTGATGTGGTTGTGCCGGAAGGGATTCGACATGTCGCGCAGGCCGTCGCCGGGAACGCGGGGCGTGTAGACGTCGTCGCCGATGAGCCAGGTGATCCGCTCGACCTGGAAGTTGCCCTTGCGGCGTCCGGCGTTGACCCACGCCTCGGAGGCCGCGGCGAAGATGTCGGACAGCGACTCGTTCATGGCGCCGGTCGCGTTGCGGTAGATGAGTTGAGACTCCGTGCTGGTAACCGCGTGGGTGAACTCGTGCACGGTCACGTCGATGGAGTCGCCCAGCGGACCGAACTGAACGCCGTCGCCGTCGCCGTACGCCATCTGCGGGGATCGGCCACCGCGAAAGAAAGCGTTGTTGAGGCGGTTTCCGTGGTGAACGGTCGAAACGATTCGGCCGCCTCTCCCGTCGAAGGAGTCGCGACCGAACTCGGTGCGGTAGAAGTCGTAGGCGATGGCCTGGATGTCGTACTGGCGGCGGACCTGGGCGCTCGAGTCGTTGCAGGCGGTGGTGCTGCCGCCGCGGCACGCCAGGGTGCCGGGCAGGCGCGTGGTGAAGTTTCCGTCGTAGACCTCGCGGCTCATGGCGGGGTAGATGGTCGGGTGGCGGTCGGCGATTTCGCCGGTCTCCGCATCGACGAAGACGTAGTCGGCGACCGGAATCTCCTCGCCTTCGCCCTCCACGAGGACCTCCCAGGCGAGGTGGACCAGCTGCGTATCGCTGGCGACGACGTAGACCAGCCGGGGCTCGCCGGCCTGGACGCCGACCGCTTCGACAGCCTCGGCCGCGAGCACGCGGGCGTCGTCCTCGGTCACGACGAGCTCAGCGTCGGGCGGCGTCACGTTGACCGACGAGTCGATGGAGCGCACGGTCCCTTCGGAGTCGATATGTACGCGGAGGCCAGCGCCGACGACGTCGAGACCGTCCTTCTGGTACGCGTAGCGAACGTGGGTCATGCCCAGGTCGTCCACGTCGAGCGACACTGGATGCAGGTCGGCGGCGTCGACGCCGAACACGCCGGTGGCGCCGGCCATGAAGCCGCCGAGGCGGGCCTCCACGTCGGACACGGCCGTCGGGGCGATCACACTGCCCAGATCCCCTCGAATGAAGGCGGGCACGCCGTTATCGTTGTTGGCGACCTCTTCGGTGCCGGGCAGGTTGGCGTCGCCAAGCTCCCCCGACCCCTGCACGACGCCGTTGCCACAGGCCGTGAGCCCGGCCAGGGCGAACGCGGCGATGATGCCGTTGTGCTTATGCATGAAACAAACTCCTCAGGTGTGTGCTTTGTTCGCTGAATCGTGGAACACGAGCAAAAATTCGCTGTGATTCCGGTTCCTTGTGCGACATGCATAGAGCAACGGCCGTACCAGTCGGTTTGTGTTGACCTCCAGTCTCAGGGGTGAAGCAAGGGTGTCACGGCCTTAGGGGCCAAAACCCTGCATGATATCCCGCGGTCAGCTGACACCACCACCTACAGTGTGCGACCAGGGTGAGATTCCCGGATAGCGAACTCAGCGACGCGACCGTGGCGATTTGACCCGTCCAAAATGGATGATGCGAACTTAATAGTTCCAAGGTTCTAAACAGGACATCGGTGTGTGGTCCGTCCGTTTCGAGCGAATTTTTGTGTTCGAACAGAACTATATGTGTAGGGACAGGTGACACCAGTTCATGCCAAGACGGAACGCACCCCTTCGGACGCGCCCGCCCGAGGACCGGGCGCGTTTCACCAAGAGCCGTCCGGGGCGAGGGTTCGCCGTTGCCCGGCCGTGGCGGGCCGGGTCGGTGGCGGGACCGCCGGGTCGAGCCATGCGCCTCGACGTACCCTTTCAGCGCTCGTTCCGAACGCCGGTTCTACCTGCGGTGCATGCTGCCCTCGCGCGCACGTCACGCGCACGGCGGAGCCAGGTCAGTGGCAAGGCAGACTGCGAGGCCGGGGCATTCGCCCTGCCGGCACGCTCGGCGCTCCCTCTGCCCGCCGCCTCTGCCCGCGGTGAACGCCGACTCCGCGCCCCGGGCACGCGGGGGCCGAGTCCGCTCGCCGCCTAGCGGCGCGGCAGGGAATCGAGGGGCGTGCTGGCGTCCAGATATTCCGCCAGCTTGCGCTTGATGTAGCCGGTCGCTTGTCCGCGCAGGGCAAAGCCCGGGTCGGCGCCGTCGAAGGTGATCATGTCGTCGGCGTAGACCATGTTGCCCTCGATCTTCACCAGGCGCTTGTAGCGGCCCGAGAAGCGCGCCGAGTCGCCGTCCCAGGTCACGCTGATGCCGTGGCGGTTCGACAGGTACTCTCCGAGGGCGTGAAGCCGCGCGCGCGCGTCGTCAGCGGGCAGGCTCACGGGGAACTCGACTTTCATGGGCGGGGTTGTAGCACGGGCCACCGATGGCGGTGCGGCACCCCGGCGGGCTCTATTTCGAGTCGCAGGCCGCGAGCTGGGCCAGGTCCTTGGCCGCGAGCGCACAGTTCTCGGCGTCCTTGCTGAGGTGCTCGGCAAGGCACTTTTTCACCATGTCGTCACGCTCGGAGGCCATTTTGTCTCGGGCGGCCGCCTGGGCTTCGTCGGAGCCGGCCTCGGCGGCAACCAGCGCGATCGTCTTGTCCACGACGGCCTCGCAGTTCCCCGATTTGGCGCAGCCGGCGGCGAACGCGATGGCAGACAGCAGACCCACGGACACCAGCACCGAGCGCATGGGCCCAGGATACTACGGATGCTACGGAAGCAGGGCCGTGCCGATAGCGCCCGGCTCGGCGATTTCCCGCGCGAGCTCGCCCGCGGTGAGCTTGCCAACCACGTGAACACACCCGACCTTGTCGGAGTCGAGGGCCCGAATGCTCTCTTCGAGTTTTGGAATCATCCCGCCGGCGACGATGCCCTCGGCGATGGCGGTTCGCGCCTGCTGCCGGGTCAGCGTGGCGATGCGCGAGTCGGGGTCGTCGATGTCGCGCATGACGCCGCGGGCACCGGTGATGAGCACCAGATGCTCGGCACCGAGAGCGATGGCCAGCTGGTTCGCGATGATGTCGGCGTTGATGTTGAGGAGCTGGCCCTCCGCGGTGCTGCCGATGCACGCCAGCACCGGCACGTGGCCGGCGTTGAGCAACAGCGACAGCAGCTCGTCGTTAAAGCCGGTGACGTCGCCGACGTGGCCGAAATCGATGGGCTCGTCGCCGCCGCCCGCCACGACCCGGGGCGGCCGCTTGACCGCCGCGATGGCCCGGGAGCTGGCTCCGTGCAGACCTACCGGCCGGGCGCCAGCCGCGAGCAGCGCGGCGCACAGGTCGGCGTTGAGCTGGCCGCCCACGACCATCTTCATGACGTCGAGAGTCTCGCGGTCGGTGATGCGTCGACCGGCCACGATGTTGGGCTCGATGCCCAGGCGCTTTTGCAACGCGGTGGACTGGGGGCCGCCGCCGTGAACCACGACCGCGCCCTGCGCGGCAAGGCGGGCAATGTCCGCGGCGATAACGGGCAACGCGTCGGAGTGAACGACGTCACCCCCGAGCTTGACGACGGTGGTCACGGCCAGCTGCCCGGGTCCTGCAGGGATGCCGTTTCGTCCAGGCCAAGGACGATGTTCATGTTCTGAATGGCCTGGCCGGCACCGCCCTTGACCAGGTTGTCGATGGCAGAAAAGCAGGTGATGGTTCGCAGACCGTCGTGGGGCTCGCTGAGGGCAAAGCCGATCTCGCAGTAGTTGCTGCCCGAGATGGCCGCCACCTCGGGCAGGCGACCGGTCGGGCGGCGGACGAACGGGCTCTTGGCGCACAGCTGGTCGTACAGCCCGGCGATGCGGGTTTCGTCGTTGTCGGCCGGGATCTCGGTCATGGCCGAGACGAAGATGCCCCGGGTGAGCGGCGCCGATACCGGCACGAAGCGCAGCTGCAGGTCCCTGGCGCCCGCCGCCGTGAGAGTTTCGGTGATCTCCGGCGTGTGCTGGTGGACCATCGGCTTGTAGGTCTTGAGGTTGAGCGCGCGGATCGGGTGGTGGGTGCCCGGCTTTGGCGCTGCGCCCGAGCCCGACGAGCCGGTGATGGCGGTGACGTGCACGAAGCCCGACAAAAGCCCGGCGCCGGCGAGGGGCAACAGGGCGAGCTCGGTCGTGGTGGCAAAGCAACCGGGGGAGGCCACGCACTGGCTGCTCGCGATGCGCTCGCGGTTGAGCTCGGGCAGGCCGTAGACGAACTTGTCGAGCAGCTCCGGGTGGGGGTGCTCCGTGTTGTAGAACTTGTTGTAGGCGGCCACGTCGGACAGGCGAAAGTCGCCGCTCATGTCGACGATCTTCACGCCGAGCTCCAGCAGCTCGGGGACCTTGGCGGCGGTGACTTTGTGGGGCAGCCCCAAAAGCGCTACGTCGCAGCCCCGGGCCGCTTCGGCCGGGGAGACGTCTTCGAAGCGGACGTCGGTGACGCCCGTCAGGTTGGGATGGGCCGCCGACAGGGGCTCGCCCACGAAGTCGATGGACGCGACGCGCGCGAGCTCGACGTCAGGATGCAGGAGCAGGCGGCGCATCATCTCGCCGCCGCCGTATCCGCTTCCCCCGATAACGGCTGCCTTGAATCGCTTGCTGCTCATGCGCCCGAACGCTACTAACCCTGAGCGCAATGGGGAACCCCGGAACTGAGCAAGTTTCGGCCGGGGGCGACTCGGCGATGGGACGATTGGCCGGCGCGACCCGAGGCGGGCACCGGCGGCAGTGTCCCCGGGGGCAACGGCGGCGGAGTTGGCGCGGGCGCGACACGCCGCCGCGGGCGACCGGAGGGAGCGGCGAGCTCCCCCGGCCGGCGGCGGCAGCGCGGGCGACCGGGAGGCGCTACTCGGCCTTGTCCGGGTCGGCGGCGGCCGCGGCCGCCGCGTCGCCGGCTGGCGCGTCGTCCCGCTGTGCCTGGTTCTCGGCGGCTCGCGCCGGGTCGGGTTGCTCGCCAGCCGAACGGCGCAGGTCGAGGTTGCCGAGGCGCCCGTTGGGCTTGCGGCCAATCATCCTGGCGAACCCGAGGCGGAGGTCCTCGGCGATGCTGTACATGGTCGGCACCATGACCAGGGTGAGCACGGTGGCAAACGCCAGGCCGAAGATGACGGCGATCGCCATCGAGCTCCACCACTGGGTCGACTGGGTGCCCTTGGCGATCTCGAACTCGGCGAAGTTGACCGAGATGCCGAGCGCCATGGGGACCAGGCCCAGGATGGTGGTGAGCGCGGTGAGCATGACCGGGCGAAAGCGCGCCGTGCCGGCCTCGACCAGGGCTTCGACCATGACGATGCCGCGGTCGCGCAGCTGCTCGACGTAGTCGAGCAGCACGATGGCGTTGTTGACGACCACGCCGGCCAGAGAAATCACCCCGAGGCCCGTCATGATGATGCCGAACGGCGTGCCCGTGAGCATCAGGCCGATCAGGACCCCGATGAGCGACAGGACCACCGACATCAGGACGATGATCGGCAGGGAAAGCCGGTTGAACTGGGCGATCAGCACCACGAAGATGAGGATCAGAGCGATGCCGAAAGCGCGGCTCAAAAACTCCTGCGCCGCGACCTGTTCGTCGTTGGCGCCGCCGAGCCGGATGTCCAGTCCCGGGGGCGCCTCGGCCTTTTCGATCCACTCGACCACGGCTCCGCGCACGTCGTTTTCATTGAAGCCCTCGGCGATGTCGCCGCTGATGGTCACGACCAGCTTCTGGTCGATGTGGCGAATGGAGCCGCTTCCGCCGGCGAGCTCGTAGCGGGCCACGCTCGACAGCGGCACCGGAAACGTGTCGGGACTGGTGTCGAGGCGGCCGGGAATGCGCAGGGCCAAAAGGGCCTGCAGGTCGCGCTTCGACCGCGGGTGGAACTCGACGATGATGTCGACGTCGTCGCCGATACCGCGCAGCGACGAGGCCTCGGTGCCGGCCAGGGCCGTGCGAACCGTACCGGCTACCGCGCGAGTGCTGGCGCCGACGCGCTTGGCGGCTTCGCGGTCGATGCGCAGGCGCATCTCGGGGCGGCCTACCCGGTAGTTGTCGGTGAGCTTGGCCGAGCCTTCGATGGCGGCGAGCTCGCGTCGAACCTTGGCGGCGTACTCGCCGACCTGGTGAAAGTCCTCGCCCGACACCTCGACGGAAATGGGCTTGCCGACCGGCGGGCCCATTCGCTCTTTTTCGACCTGGATCTCGGCGCCGGGGATGATCTCGATGACCTGCCGCAGGCGCTCGACCGTGTCCTCCGAGTTTTCGACGCGCACCTTGTCACCCGGCAGGGCACTGGCCGCGTCGGGCAGGAAGTCCACGGTGATGCGGGCCTGGTTTTGGGCCGACTGAGAGGCTTCGGCCGGGTCCTGGCCCGAGCCGGCGACCCCGACCTCGGCGACGTAGACGTCGACGTTTTCTTCCTTCGCCAGGACCGCTTCGATTTTGCGCACGATGGCGTCGGTGGCTTCGATGTCGGTGCCGTCCGGCGCCTTGAGCGTGATGATCGCGCGGTTGGGTTCCGACTCGGGAAAGAACTCGGTGCCGTGGTTGTTGCTCGCGTAGGCCCCGCAGGTGCCGAACAGCGACACCAGGCCGCCGATGAACATGATGTAGCGGTGCCGGATGGAAAAGTGCAGCAAGTTGGCGTAGCGCCGAAGCAGCGGGTTGTCGGCGAAGGTCTTCTTGTTTGCGTTGGTGTTGACCTTCATGAACACCGCGGTGAGCACGGGCAGAACGCCAATGGCCACGATGAGCGACGACACCAGGACCAGGATGACGGTCTTGGGCAAATAGCCCATGAACTCGCCCATGATTCCGCCCCAGAAGACCAGCGGAAAGAACGCGGCCACGGTCGTGGCGGTCGAGGCCGTGACGGCGAGAGCAACCTCCTGGGTGCCGATGACCGCCGCCTCCTTCATCTCTTTGCCCATCTCGGCGTGTCGATAGATGTTCTCGACGATGACGATGGCGTTGTCGACCAGCATGCCGAGTACCAGGATCAGCGAGAACAGCACGACCATGTTCAGGGTGATGCCGAACACCGCGAGCAAGATGATTCCCATCAGGAACGACAGCGGGATGGACACGGCGACGAACACGCTATTGCGCACGCCCATGAAGAACATGATCACCATGACGACCAGCAAAAGAGCCGTCAGGATGCCGTTTTCGAGGTCGCCGACCATGGTCGATACCAGTTCCGACTGGTCGCCCAGGGCCTGAAACGTCACCCCCTCGGGCCACGACTTCATTTCCTTGGCGGCCAGGCGCTTGACGCCGTTGGCGACCTCTTCGATGTTGGCTCCGGTGCGTTTCGAGACGGCCAGCGACACCGACGTGACGCCATTCATGCGCGAGTAGGTCGCGCGATCGGCAAAGCCGTCGTCGACGCTGGCGACGTCGCGAACGAAAATCGTCCGGTCGCCGACGCGCTTGACGGCGATGTTTTCGATCTCCTGGGGTGCATCGAACTCGCCGGGCACGCGCAACAGCACGCTCGAGTCGCCGACCGCCAGGTCGCCGCCGGGAATGTTGACGTTTTCATCCGATACGGCGCCAATCACGTCGTTGAGCGACAGGCCGTAGTAGCCGAGGCGCAGCGGGTCGACCTGGACGCGCACCTGGCGCTCGCGGCCGCCGGTTACCTCGGCCTTGAGCACGCCGGGCATGCGCTCGACCTTGTCCTGCAGGTCTTCACCGAGCTTCTTGAGCACGACCTCGTCGACCGGCCCGGCGATGGTCACGATGATGATTGGAAAGGCGGAGAACGAGACCTCGTTGACCTCGGTTTCCTCGACGTCGTCGGGCAGCTCGGGCTTGGCGCGGTTGACCCGGTCGCGCACCCGCTGCAGGGCGTCCTCGATGATGACGTCGGTCTCGAACTCGAGGCTGAGAATGCTCACGCCCTCGGCGGACGTGGACGACAGCTTCTTGAGGCCGTCGAGGCCGGCGATTTCGTCCTCGAGGGGGTTGGTAACCAGCGACTCGATGTCCGACGGGCTGACGCCCGGGTAGGGCGTCGACACGATAACGAACGGGACCTCGACATCCGGCGCGGCCTCGCGGGGCAGGTCGTTGTAGGTGACGATGCCGATCAACATGACGCAGAACGCCATGAAGCCGACGGTGACGGAGCGGCCGACGATGCCTCGGATCACTTGTCGCTTCCTTTCGCGCTGGCCGGTTTCGCGGCCTTCTTGACCACGGCGGCTTCGCCGTCCTCGCCCTTGGTTTCGGCGGCGGTCGGGGCGGCTTTGTCGTTGATGATGCCGTCGGGAGTCACGCCGAAGTCCACCCGGCCGTCGACGCAGCACGCGCCTTCGCGGGTCACGATGAGCTCGTCGCCGTTGGCCAGCGAGCGGTGGCCGGTGACGACGATGCGATCGCCGCGCTCGACGCCCGAGATGACCTGGACCAGGTTGCCGACGACTTCGCCGAGCTCGAGAGTCTTCCAGCGGGCGCGGCCGTCACCGCCGATGAGGAACACGCCGTTGCCCTCGAGACGGGTGACGATGAAGTCCTGGGGGATGTGCAGGAGGTCGGCGCGCACCTGGCGGCGAAACTCGACGGCGGCGATCATGCCGGGCAAGAGCCTGCCCTTCGGATTGGCGACCTCGACCTCGACCAGAAAGGTTCGGGTGCGCGGGTCGGCGACCGGCTCGATCTTGGAGACCTTGCCGGGAATGGGCGAGGCCGAGCCGGTGGTCATGGCGCCGGCTGCGTCGCCGAGCTTGAGCGAGCCGACGTCCTCGTCGGTGACCGACACGGTCATGACCGCCGGGTCGAGCTGGACGAGCTTGCCGATGGGGCCGCCGGGGGGCACCACCTCGCCCCGTTCGATGAGCAGGTTGGACACCACGCCGGCAAAGGGCGCCCGAATGATCGTGCGCGTGGCGTTGATCTGCGCCAGGCGAAGCTGCGCCTTGGCGCGCCGCACCCGCGTGTCGGCTGCGTCGGTGCGGGAGCTCGCGACAGCTTTGCCAAGCTTGCGGAGCCGGTCGAGCTCGCGCTGGGCGTCTTCGACTTCGACCTTGGCCAGGTCCACCTGGGTGGAGTAGGTGCCGGTGTCGACCCGGGCGATGACCTGGTTCTTCTTGACCGCGTCGCCCGACTCGATCAGCACCGCCTCGACGAAGCCGCCAAGGGCCGACGCCAGATCGGCCTCTTTGCCGCCCTGCACCTCGGCGGGGCGAATGATGCGCGACGCGGCCTCGACGTTGTCGAGGGTGGCCGCTTCGACGCGCGTTGCGACCGACTCCGGGGCCGTTTTGGGCAGCGAACCCGCCGCGGCGCCGGACGGTGGTGGCTCTTCCTTCGAGCAGCCGGGCGTGGACGCTGCCAGGGCGGCGGCGACGAAGGCGGTCGTTACAGCGGTGTACAGGCGTTTCATGGCGCAATCCCCTCGAACAACAGATCGATCAGGCGGTGGTACCGGGCGCGATCCCAGTCGGATTTCATTACGGCTTCGGAAAATTGAAAGTGCAGGGCGCCGGCCAGGGCCAGGGCGCAGTCGGTGGGGTCGAGACCGTCGCGAAGTTCGCCGTCGGTCGCGCCCCTGGCGAAAATCTCGGTCATGATGGCCATGTGCGACTCTTCGTTGGCCTCGAAGTCGAAGTTGGCGCAGCTGTCGTCCGGGGCGCCCTCGATGCGGATCATTAGCTTCATCGCGTCGGGGTTGGCCTGAGCGTAGGCGACGAAGGCGTCGGCCATGCCGTGGATGCGCTGGCGCAGCGAGCCTTCGCCATCGATGGCGAGTCGCATCAGGTTTTCGATAGCGCCCGAGTGAGTCTCGATGATCTCGAGAAACAGGGCGTCTTTGCTATCGAAGTAGTAGTAGAGGGCCGGCTTGGTGCAGTTGCTGGCCTCGACGAGCTCGCGCACCGACGTCCCGGCAAACCCCTGTTTGGCAAACAGCCGGGTCGCCTCGTCGACGATTCGGTCGCGCAGGTTGGCCGAGTCCTTCGCCGCGCTGGTCACTTGTCGGCTCCGGCTTCGGCGATGGCGGCCGCGCGCTCGAGCCGCGCTCGGGCGACGCGCAGGTCGATGCGCGCGCTGATCGCGCGCAGGGCGGCATTGAGCTTGTTGACCTCGGCCTCGATCACTTCGGTGCTGGTGGCCTCGCCGCCCTGAAACAGGACGGTGCGCTGCTCGTACGTGGCCTCGGCCGACCTTAGCTCCACGTCGGACAGGGCCAGAGCCTCGCGCGCGCGGACGAGTTCTTCAAAGCCCGCCCGGATCTCCGACTCGATCGTCTGACGAAACTGGGCCTTCTGGCTTTCGATGACCCGGGCCGTGGCGCGCAGCTCGCGTTCTTGCGAGCGGGCCTGAAAGAACTGCTGCGGATTCCAGACCAGGCGAATGCCCGCGGACCAGCTGGTGTTGAACTCCTGGGTCGGAGGGAAGAACTGCTGGTTCGGGTTGGCGTACACCAACGTGCCGAATCCCTCGACCTTGGGCAGCTTGAGAATGGCCGCGCCGTCGGCGGCTTCGACGGTGGCATCTTTTTGGCGACTGAACGCCCGCATCTCCGGGCGCTCGCGCATGCCCTGTTCGACCAGGGTGTCGAGTTCGCCCACGTCCTCATCCTCGGCGTTGGCCAGCACGTCTTCGCCGATGGTGAACTCGACGTCGTTGCCGACCAGGATGGCGAGGTTTTGCTGGGCGAGCCGCTCGAAGCTGCGGGCCTGGGAGACGGCGGTCTCGGACGACGCCACCAGCGTTTCCAGGGCCAGGGCGTCGGCCGGCGCAACCGTGCCTGCCTGCAGGCCGAGGCGCGCGTCTTCGAGGCGGGCGCGCGAGCTGCCCAGGGACTCTTCCGCGAGCACCCGCTGGGCGCGTGCGCGAATCCAGTCGTAGTAGGCGATCTTCGTGTTGGCCCGCACCTGGGCCTCGTTGGCGCGGGTTTGAAAGCGGGCCGCGTCGTCGGCGGCCTCGACGCTGCGAATCGCCGCGGGCAGCGCGAGGATGTAGTCGGAAAGCGGCACCGTCAGGGCGAGGTTGAGCGCGTAGTTGTTGAGCGGAATCGAAAACGGTTCCTGGGCGAGCGCAACCACCGGCTGGCCCGCGGAGTCGACCACGGTGTTGCCGTCGATGCCGAGCGGACCGCCGTTGGCGGCGCCCACCAGGGCCCCGCCACCGCCGCCGAGGTCGAAGTCGATGTTGTTGATGCGCGTGTACGACAGCTCGATGCGCAGGTTGGGCACGTAGTTCGACAGGGTGCGCTGGTTCTGGGCGGAGACGAGCAGCTGGTTGGATTTGCCCTCGGCGACCGAGGGCGCGCGGGCCAGGGCCCGGGCGACGGCGTCTTCGGCGGTGAGGCCGCCCTGCTCGGGGGCCAGGGCCCGGGCGAGGGCGTCGCCGGCGCTGGCGGGCGCCTCCGTTTGGGCGGCCGCCGGTAGCGAGGCGGTCAGAAATACGCCCAAAATGAGTGAAATTCGTAGCTTACTCATGCATACCTACCGTTCGGTATGAACACTGAACGACGCGTCGGCCCGCGTCAAGTGCCCTTGGCGTTTTGGTCGAAAAGGGCCACAACCCGTGTGATGCGCCGGCCGCTGATTCTTTTCTTCGCCGCCAGTTTTTTCGCGCCGCTCGCTCGCGCCGACCCGCCGAAGAAACCCGCTCTGGTGATCTCGGTGACCAACGTGAAGAAGAGCAAAGGGCTCGTGCGAGTCGCGGTTTATCGCGACAACGACAAGCAGTGGCTCGAGGACAAGCACGCGATCTCTACCCAGTCGGTGCCGGCCAGGGCCGGGACTACGTTGGTTCGCGTCACGGGCCTGGCGCCTGGCCGCTACGGGGTCGCGGTGTTTCACGACGAAGACAGCGACGGCAAGCTCGACACCAACCTGGTCGGCATTCCCACCGAGGCCTACGGGTTTTCACGCAACCCGGGCTCGAAGTTTGGCCCGCCCAAGCTCAAGGACGCCCGTTTCATCTATCACCGCGGCGGCCGCAAGATTTCTATCAAGGTAAACACCTGGCTATAGCGTCGCCGCCGCTCACTAGCTGCTCGCGCTGGTGTACTTGCCGACCGAGTAGCTCCACACCAGGCGGGTTGCGGCTGCGAAGACCGCGGCGCCGGCGATGGCGGCGCCCGCCGTGCCCGTGTCCAGCGTGCCAAGCAGCGCCATGGCAGGGTACGTGGTCATCACCGCGAGGGGAATCACAAACGTGAACAGTACCCGCCAGACGCCGCGAAAGACCTGCACGGGCCAGCGCGCGGCGTCGAAGATGGCCGAGAACATGTGGCTCAGGTTGTCGAGCCGAACGACCCAGAAGCTGGCGCAGATGACCAGGATCCAGACGTTGTAGAGAACCAGCACCGCGGCGACGAGCATGACCAGCGAGGCCCCCACCGCGGCGAGGTCGGGCGCCCGTCCCATGCGGGCGAACGCGAAGGCGATGATGCCGAGGCCGCCGAGGGCGTCGACGATCTTCCACGGCACGAATCGCGAGGTCGATACCAGGAACTGACTGTCGGCGGGCTTGATGAGCACGTAGTCGAGGGTGCCGTAGCGAATGCGCTCGACGGCTTCGACCAGGGAGGGGGCGATGGCGCCGTCGAGCACGGCGCGCAAGATGTTGAACCAGCCGATAACGACGAGTGACTCGGCGAACGTCCAGCCCGCGACGCTGTCGCGTCGGCCAAAGACGATGAGCAGGGGCACGACGTTCCAGAACATCCAGAAGAACGACATCAGCCCCGAGACGATGAAGTCGGTGCGGTACTGCATCGACGTCACCAACGACGCCTGGAGCTGGGCCCAAAAAAGGGCCGCGTAGCGTCGCGTCGCGATCACGAGCCGAAGGCCTCGAAGCGGCGCACGCCGCGGCGCCAAAGAGCCAGCGCGACGACTCCGGTGCCGACCACGAACGCCCACTGCAGTCCCAGATTGACGAAGGCGTCGCCGCGGTCGTAGCTGCCCGTGACCAGCTCGACCGGGTAGGCGACCATGTACCGAAAGGGCAGGGCGGCCGCCAGGGTTTGCACCCAGCCCGGCATGAGCTCGAGGGGAACCAGGTAGCCAGACACGATGCCCGACGCGGCCAGGTAGATATCGAAGATGGCGTAGGCGCGCTCGACCCAGAAGCTGACGGTGCCAAGCGCGATCATGATGAAAAAGCCGATGAGCCACGAGCCGGCCAGGGCCACCGGGAAGAGCGCCCACTGCAGCCAGTCGCGCGTCAAATCGTCGGCCGCGCTCGACGCCAGCAGAATGAGGGCCAGAGGCACCGAGACGAGCGCCCGTACCGGCAGGGCCGACAGGTGCAGCGCCGCGTAGGTGACGAACGGATGGATCGGACGCAGCAAGCGCAGCGACAGAATGCCCGTGCGAACTTCGTCGTCGATCTGCCAGACCACCCAGCTGCCTGTGAGCTGCCGGGTGACCATCATCGCCAGGTAGTAGGCGACGAAGTCATCGCTGGAGTAGCGGCCGAAAGCGCCTTCGCCGGCGACCGTGGTCCACAGGGCCAGCATGATGAGGGGCATCGTGCCGGTGAGCATCCACACCACGAACTCGGCGCGGTAGGCGAGGTTCTCGGCGGCGCCGATCTTTAGCAGGGTGGGAAAGGCTCGACGAATGGCGGTGGATGACGTGGTCGCGTCGCTCATCGTCCACTGCCAACGCGAGCGGACCCGGTCCCGGATTCAGCCTCGGTCTCGGTCTCGGTCTCGGCCTCGGATTCGGTCTCGGTCTCGGATTCGGTCTCGGTCTCGGATTCGGTCTCGGTCTCGGATTCGGTCTCGGTCTCGGTCTCGGATTCGGATTCGGTCTCGGTCTCGGTCTCGGTCTCCATGCCGTCCCGAAACAGTTGCCGCATGATCTCTTCGAGCGGCGGGTCTTCCACGGTGAAGTCCGTCGCGCCGAGAACCGACGTCGCGTGGGCCACCACGTTGTGGACCTCGTCGCGGGCGACGCGCAGCACCACTTGCCCGGGGTCGTGGCTCACCACGTGGCCGAGGCGCTCAACCGTGTCGGCCGCGACCGGGCGAGCGAGCGAAAACGAAACCCGTTTGTCCGGGTGCATGCGCTTGACCAGCGCTCGCAGGTCGCCGTCGTAAATGATGGAGCCGCTGTCGATGACGATGACCCTCGGGCACAGGGCAACGACGTCGTCCATGTAGTGCGAGGTCAGAAGCACGGTGGCTTCGTGGCGCCGGTTGTATTCGCGAATGAACTCGCGAATGGTCACCTGCATCGAAACGTCGAGGCCGATGGTTGGCTCGTCGAGAAACAGGGTGGTGGGCGAGTGCAGCATCGCGGCGGCCAGCTCGCACTTCATGCGCTCGCCGAGAGAAAGCTGCCGGCTCGGCTTGGTGCTGAGCTCGCCGATCTCGAGCAGCCGATACAGCTCGTCCATGGTGTCGCGAAACTGTTGACGCGGCACGTCGAAGATGGCGCGGTTGAGCTCGTAGGTATCCGCCGGCGGGAGGTCCCAGATAAGCTGCTGCTTTTGCCCCATGACCAACGTGATCGCGCGAAGGAAGGCGCGTTGTCGCTCGCGAGGTTCGTAACCATCGACACGAACGGTTCCGGCCGTGGGATGCAAAAGACCCGCGAGCATCTTGAGGGTTGTGGTCTTGCCGGCGCCATTGGGGCCGAGAAAGCCGACGCGCTCACCGCGTTCGATCCGAAAGCTCACGCTTTCAACGGCGCGTACCGTCTCGTATTCCCGGCGAAAGACAGAGCGCAATGCCGACGCGAAACCGGGCTTACGTCGGTGAACGCGAAAGCTCTTTGCGAGTTGGTCGACCTCGATCAACGGACAAACCTTAGCAGTTACAAGCGGCGCGATCTTTTTGCGACTCGCTCGTTCGAAAGCGCTTGATCGACTGCCCTCGGCTGCCTACGATGCATTTGCGTCGACGCTGGTTCTTTCGAAAGGGAGGTGCGTTTGACGGAGGAAAGCCCACCGGGCAGTTTAGGGCGCCCGGGTCGATTGCTAACACCGCACGCTTGGCGCGCAGGCGGGCGGATATCGATTCGGGAGCACGGCAGTCGCGGAGGCCATCGCGCAGCCACCGGGATCCAGCGTCTTCGGACGCACGGACAAATGGCACGGTCATAATTCCTGCGCGCTCTACACGGCTGTACCGCGAAGAGCACAATCGAACAACACCAATTAGCGGCGCTCCGGCGGAACCCGGGGCGCCGCCTTTTCGTTTCGGCGCGCCGCGGCCCGGTCGGCTACGCTAGCACCGCGCCGCGTCGTTCGCCCGCGAGGAACGCGGCAAGTGCACGCACCGGCACGTCGACCGTGGCGCCCAACAAAACGATGGCCGGGATGTCGAGGCCGCTGCACGCCGTGAGAAGCGTGAAGCACGCCGGGTTTTCGACGGCGGCGTCGGTGTACTCGACGATTTGCCTCGCCTCCTCGGCGGCGGCTTCGCTGTCGTCGAACCACAGAGGAGTCGACGCGACCCCCAGCCCAAGCGCGCCCAACCACTGCTCGGCGATGTCGGCCAGCAGCGGATCCGGCCTGGCTCGGTCGGGCAACAGCCCCGCTCGAACGGCCCAGGCGGCGCTAATCAACACGTCGCGAGCGATCGGCTCCTGCAGCCCGCGGGCACGGCCGAGGGCGAACACGCGACGCGGTGGCACCGCGCGCAGGCCGCGGCCAACGAGGGTCGCGGCGACTTCGGATCGGTCGTCGTAGCGCACGACGCTGAGCCTGTCGATCGTTTCGAGGGCCGACGCGTCGGCACCCTCGGGCACGAGGGCGAGCTCAGTCGTCATCGGTTCCATCGCCGGGGCGCTTGTTGGTGCCGTCGCTTTGGCCTTCGTCGAGGCGCTTGAGCTGGTCGGTAAACGAAACCAGCGGCGAAGCGTCGACCGAGCGTCCCGACAGAATCGCCCCCAGCAGTCCGTCTCCGATCTTGGCGAGGGTCAAAAGGCCGCGAATGCGGCCGAGCTGAAACTGCAGTCGCGAGCGTTCGTCCACGCTGACCGTCGCGTTGTGTTTGCGGTCGAGAACGTCGATAGCGCGGGTGAACACATCGATCGCGGCGTGAATCTGCCGCAGCTCACGCTCGCGAAACACTCGAGACACCATTTTCCAGATGCTGGTTTCGGGCAGAAAGTAGTCTCGACGCTCGCCGGGCACCCAGGTCTTCTTGACCACGCCCCAGTTGAGCAGCTCGTTGACCGTCATCGACACGGCGCCGGTCGACATGGAAAGACGGTTTTGCAGGTCGGCGGCCGACAGCGGGTCCGACGACAGGTAAAGGACCGTCCACACGCGCCCCATGTTGCGCTTGAAGCCCCAGAACTGAATCAGTCCGCCGACCGCGTCGGCGACCTGCAGAATCGGGTCGTCGGTCTGTTCAGGATGGCGGGGCACTGCGCTCTCGAGAGAGTCTAGCCCTCTTCGGTCGGCGCGAGAGTCTCTTCGATGCGCCGCCGCTCGATGATGCGCGACATGTCGTCTGCGGTCAGGCCGCCGCTGGGCGACAGCTTGACCACCGCCTCTTTGCCGGTACGTCGCTCTCGGGCGCGAACGTTGAGAATCCCCTCGACGTCGGCGGTGATCTCGAGCTCCACTCGCACCGAGCCCGCCTTTCCCGGGGGCAGGTCTTCCAGGCGTACCTCGCCGAGCTTGCGGTTGCCGTGAATGTCGTCGGCCTCGCCCTGGTAAATCTCGATTTGCACGAATCGCTGGTTGTCCATGGTCGTTGCGAAGACCTTGCGATCGCGGGCCGGCAGCATTGCGTTGCGGGGAATCACCCGGGAAAAACCGGACTCGCCAACACGAATTCCGATGGAGTGGGGGGCGACGTCGAGCAGGGCGGCGTCGTCGAAGTCGCCGGCCAGGATGCCGGCCTGGGCGGCGGCGCCCATAGCGACGATTTCGTCCGGGTTGGCGCCTTTGGAGGGCTTGCGCTCGAAGATGGCCTCGACGACTTCCTGGACCTGTGGCGAGCGGGTCATGCCCCCGACCAGCAGCACTTCCTCAATGTCCGACGGCCGCACGTCGGCGTCTTTCATGGCCCGCTCACACGGGATGCGCAGTCGGTCGAGGAGGTCCTTCGACAGGGCCAGCAGGTCATCGCGCCGAAAGGTGCGCTCGACGTGGATGGGCTCGTTGTTGTCGGGGCGCTGGGCCAGATAGGGCAGCCGCACGATGGTCTCGGCCTCGGTGGTGAGCTGCCTTTTCGCCAGCTCGGCCGCTTCTTTGAGGCGACCAAGCGCCACCGGAATGCCCGTGACATCGACGCGGTGCTCGTCGAACAGCTCGTCGGCGATGGTTTCGATGAGGCGACGGTCCCAGTCGTCGCCGCCCAGGGCCGTATCGCCGTTCGTCGCCAGCACTTCGAAAATGCCGTCGTCGACCGACATGATGGAGATATCGAACGTGCCGCCGCCCAGGTCGAACACCGCGATGATGCGGCGGCCTTTCTTGACCCGGTGCGCCCCGTAGGCGAGGGCGGCGGCCGTGGGCTCGTTGATGATGCGAATGATGTCGACGCCGGCGATGGCGCCGGCGTCGCGCGTCGCCTGCCGCTGCGACTCGTCGAAGTAGGCGGGCACGGTGACCACGGCCTGGGTGACGGCCTCGCCGAGAGCTTCTTCGGCGATGCGGCGCATCTCGGCGATGAGGTGGGACGCGATCTCCTGGGGCGATTTGATCTCGTTGCCAATGCGCACCCAGGCGTCGCCGTTGGGCGCGGCCACGATGCGGAACGGCGCCGACCGCGCAAACCACGACACGTCGTCGGCGTTGACCTTGCGACCGATGAGCCGCTTGGCGCCGAACACCGTGCGCTGGGTGTTGGTCACCGCCTGGCGCTTGGCGGCGATTCCCACGACCGGGTGGCCCGCGCCGGCCCAGGCCACCACCGATGGCACGGTGCGTTCGCCCGTCGGGGCCGCGAGCACCTGGGGCGTTCCGCGCGGGTCGAGCACCGCGACGCAGCAGTTGGTAGTTCCGAGGTCGATGCCAAGAATGTGGGGCACGCTAGACCTTCTTTCCCAGCAGGCGCGCGAGGAAGCCCTTGCGCTCGTTGGTGGCGATTCGACGCATCTCGGCCAGCTCTCGGGCCGCGCGCTCGTTGGTCGGGTCGAGCTCGAGCACGGCCTCGAAGCGCTGTGCCGCTTCCAACCGGTCTCGCTGCTCGAGCGCCTTGAGACCCTCGACCAGCTCGACGCCGGCGCGCGCGCCGCGGTCCGCCGGGTTGGTGCGGGAGGCCGCGCGATAGACGTCGAGCGCGGCGGCGAGGTTGCCGCCGTCGATATGGTTCTCCGCGTCGGGGTAGTTCGACAGCGGTGCTTCGGATCGCTCCGCGCCACTGCTCGGGGACACCGCGGGGATCGACGTGGTCGCCCGGGGAGGCGGCGCGTTTGCCTCTGCCTGGCCGGGGTTCGTCGCCGCGCGCGCGGCGGGGGGCGACACGATCGGTACGCCCCCGGGAGCCGTTGTTCGCGGGCCGCGCGCCTGCGAACCTCGCCCGCGGCCGCGCATTTCGTGCAGCGTGCGTTCGCGCTGCTTGGGACCGCCCAGCTTGCGGTACGCGTCGCGCACGAGAATGAAGATCTCGCTGGCGTAGTGGCGGGCGTCCTCGCTCTGGTAACGGGCAAAGCGGTCCGGGTGGTAGCGGCGCGTGAGTTCGCCAAAGGCAGCTCGCACCGCCGCGTCGGTCGTGTCGTAGCCGATGCCGAGCACCTGGAACGGGTTTAGCTTGCGAAGCGCCTCGTATTCGCTGCGCAGCGCGCTCACCAGCTCTTCCTCGGCGCTGGCGACCTGGGCGCCATCTTCGACGGCGCTGCCCTCGTCGGTCTCGGCGGGGGCTGCCGGCTGGCCGCCCTTCGCCCGCGAGGCCAGGGCCTGCTCGATGAGCCAGATGGTTCGCGGCGCTACCTGCGACAGGTTGATGTCGATGCCGGGGCCCCGGCCGCCGAGGCCACCCGGGGGCACGTGTTCGGCGACCGTACCCTGCAGGCTTACGGTGGACTCGGACGGCAGCACCAGGTCCACGCGAATGACCCGGCCGATCTCCGGCGGGCGCCCGGCCTTGAGGAACAGGCCCCCGCGCGCCAGGTCCTTCTCGTAGATTCGGCGCAGCTGTGGCCAGGACTTGCAGCGCAGCTTGATAGTGAGGGGCGCTGCCGACATGCACCTCGAAGTATAGGAACTGGGTTGGAGCGCTAGCAAGCACGCGACGGCGGGAACGAAGCCCGGCAAGCCGGTCGGGGCAGAGGTGCCCTCTGCCGCGACCTTGGGGTACGATGCGCCTGTTGGTCGACCACGGTGCACAGGACAGCGGCGGCGGCCTATCAGTGCCGCTGGCGATGCTGCTGGCACTGCCCGGGGCGGGCCTCGCGGGCGCCGCCGGCTATCTCGACATCGCCAGCGTGGCCGGCATGGCTCTTGCGGGCGGTGCGGTCGTGTATCTGGTGTTGGGGGGCCTGGTCGTGTTGCCCTGGCTGCGTCGCGGTGCGGCCGGCCCCGGCGACCCCGCGAGCGTATTCCTCGAGCGCGCCCTTGCCACCGACACCGTCGGGGGGCTTGCCGGCGAGTTCGAGCGGGCCCTGCGGGCGGCTACCGGGGCGCAGGTCGCCCTGTTAATCGCTCCCAGCCCCGAAGGCGGGGTCGCGGCGGTGAGCTCGGCCGGCGTGGTCGAGGTTGGGCTCGACGATGTCGACGAGGCCTTCGTGTGGTTGTCGGAGCGCGTCGGCCCCCTGGCAAAGCGAGAACTCTTGCAGCTCGAAGGCGAAGGGCCGGCTGCCGCCGGCGTGCTGCTCGACCGCCTCGGGGGCGATACGTTGCTGCCGCTGCGTCACCGCGGGGTCTTGCTGGGCCTCGGAGTGGTCGGTTCGACGTCCAGGCGCGGCGACCACATGCCGTTTTTGCGGGCCATGCGCGCGTTTACCACCGCGGCCATGGCGAACATGTATCTGCGTCACGAGACCAGCGGCAAGCAGGCTCTCACGCACCATTTCGACCTGGCGACGGCCATGCAGGAGGCGCTCATGCCCGACACGCGCGCCGTGCGCCGGCCGACGTTCGAGCTCCGCGGCGTCTTCCGGCCAGTCGAAGAGTGCGGTGGCGACCTGTGGGCGTGGCGCGAGATCGGCGAGGGCAAGGTGCTGCTGGTCATCGCCGACGCCACCGGCCACGGAGCGGCGCCGGCGCTGCTCGCTGCGGTAGCGAAAGGTAGCATCGAGGCCTACTGGCAGCGCGCCGGCGCCGATCTCGACCCCGCCAGGCTCTTGCGCGCTCTCAACCGCACGATCTTCCGCGCCGGGCGCACGCGCTACATGATGACCGCGTTTGCCGCGGTGCTCGACAAAGACGGCGGGCGCCTCACGTTCGCCAACGCGGGCCAGAACTTCCCGTACTTCGTCAACTCTCCCACCGGGGCCAACCCGGGCAAGATCGAGGCCCTGGTGGCGCGCGGCAACACCCTGGGCGCCGCCGAGGAGGCGACCTACGAAACCCACACCCGGCCTATGGCCATGGGCGACAAGCTCGTGCTCTACACCGACGGCGTCGTCGAGGCCGGCTCGCCGGGCATCGAGCCGTTCGGGGAGCGCCGGTTTCGCGCAGCGCTGTCGGCCCTGGCCAACGAGCGAGCCACGCGCATGCCCGACATCATCATGGAAGAGGTCGAGCGTTTCTTGTCGGGCCACGCCTTGTCGGACGACGTTACCCTGGCCGTGGCCGAGTTCGGGCCCGTCGAGCAGGCGGTGTAGCGCATGTCCGGGGCTGTGATTGGCGCGGGGCTGGCGGCGGTGTTCGTCATCGCGTGGGGCGCACTGGTCGTTCGGCTGCGAAGTTCGTCGCGCTCCGAGCGCGAGCACGCCGCCGGCGCTCGCGCGGCGCTAGCGGATTTCTCGGCGCAATCGCTCGAGCTGCAGTCTCTCGAGGAGATCTTCGATTTTGCCGCCCAGGCGAGCCGCGTGATCTTCGAGACGACGCGACCCATCGGGTTTGCCCCGGGCGACGGCGGAGCGTGGACCGCGCGGGTACCGGACACCGGCGAGGCGCTCGCGGAAGTCCCGGCGGCGGTTCGCGGCGTGTTCGGCTGGTTTCGCCACAACCCGGGCATCGCCCTGCGCGTCGATCTCGCCGACCCGCGCCTGGGCGCCATGCGCGCCCCGCTCCGACAAATCATGGACCAGTACGGCATCGACGTGCTGATGCCGCTGGTGCACAACGAACAGAGCATCGGTGTCTTCGGTCTGGCCCTTGCCGGGGCGCCGACCCGAACCGACCGCGACCTCATGCGCCAGTTTCGGCTGGAGGTAACCCAGGCGTCGGCCAACGTGCGCCTGCACCGGGAGGCGAGCCACGTCATCAGCCTTGCCAAAGAGGTCGACCTGGCGAGCGCCGTGCAGCAGACGCTGGTGCCCGCCCAGTCCGACGGCGGCGCGTCGGGGATCGAGTGGGCCGGCCACTTTCGCGCCGCCGGTGATGCCGGCAGCGACTTTTGGACTGCCTACAACCTGCCGGGCGAACGAGTGCTCATCCTCATCGCCGACGCTACCGGCGTGGGCCTGGCCGGTTCGATGCTGTCGGCGGTGGCGCGCAGCTGTTGCGACGGGCTTTTGGCCTCGCCCGAGGGACCGGCCACCGACGACCCGGCGACCCTGCTGTCCGCCGTCAACGTGGCGCTGTGGCGTCCGGAGCAGCCGGTGCACATGCGAGCCTTCGCCGCCGTGTTCGACTCGGGGGCGGGAGTTTTGAGGTACGCCAACGCGGGCCATCGCTCGCCCTATCACCTGCGCGGGGGGACGCTGGGCGTGCTGTCCGGGGCGGGGCCGGTGCTCGGCGACGAGGCCCGGGCCTCGTACCGCACCGTCGAACGCCCGGTGGGCACCGGCGACACGCTGTTGTTCTACACCGATGGACTCGTGGGCACGCGCAATCCCGAAGGCGGTGCCTTCGGCGAGCGCAAGCTACAGCGCCTGCTCGGCAGCGTGATCGTTACCGGCGCGCCGGGGTTGCGCGACGCCGTCGTCACCGAGGTCGATAAGTTCCGCGGCGGCGCGCCCCTCGCCGACGACGAAGCGATGGTCGTCGTGCGGGTTCGGTAGCCCCGACTGCCGACCGCCGACCGCCGACCGCCAAACGCCGGCGACGTGGTGCCCCGAGGGGCAGACCTGCGTTGCCGTGGCCGAGTTGGTCTTTTGCTTGCCCCGCCGCGTCTATCGCACCCTGGCGCCGGGCGAGTCGTCGCTGGTGTTTGGTCGCCCGAAGCGTATTCTGTAGGGGGGGGCTTCGTTGCAGAACGAGGAAGAACAGGCGTCGTCCGGGCAACCCGGGCCGGCCGCCGAAACCGCGGACAAGACTCGGTTCGAGCTGCGAGAGCAGCTCGGCAGCGGGGCCATGGGCGCCGTGTACCGCGCGTTCGACAAGCGTCGTCGCGCCGACGTGGCGCTCAAGATGCTGCAGCGAGCGAGCCCCGAGCGACTCATCAGCTTTAAGAGCGAGTTCCGGTCGCTGGCTGGCATCGTGCATCCCAACCTCGTCACGCTCTACGAGCTGGGCAGCCTCGACGACGTCTGGTTCTTCACGATGGAGCTCGTCGCCGGCACCGACTTTCTCGACTGGGTGCGGCCGTATCGCGCGACGTTGCCCCAGGCAACCGGTTCGGGCGACGAGGTTACCCACACCATTAGTTCCCAGACCTCGGACACCCTCGTGAGCCCGGGCTCCGGCGGCTCGGCGGCGAACGTCGCCCGTCGCGAGGCGATCGCCAGCGCGGTCCTCGACGTCGAGCGTTTGCGCACCTCGTTTTCGCAGCTCGCCGGCGCCGTTCGCTCCCTGCACCGGGCCGGGCGAATGCACCGGGACCTCAAACCCTCGAACGTGCTCGTGGCTCGGGGCGAACGCGGTCACGGTCGCGTCGTGGTTTGCGACTTTGGCCTCGTGGCCGACATCGACCAGGGGGTAGCGGCGGAGCGCAGGCAGCTCGGAACTCCCCTGTACATGTCGCCCGAGCAGGCGGCCGGCGCCGCGCTCAGTCCCGCAACCGATTGGTATAGCGCGGGCGTCATGCTGTTCGAGGCGCTCACCGGCAAGCCTCCGTTCACGGGCAGCGTGGCGGACGTGCTCAGCGGTAAACAGGAGACGGCCGCGCCGCGCGTGGCCGATCTCACGCCCAACGCCGATCCTCGGCTCGCGTCGCTGGCCGACGATTTGCTCGAGCGAGACCCCGAGGCTCGACCCGACGGCGAGCAAATTCGCGCGCGGCTCGACGATTCTCGCCGCCGTCGGCCGACCACGGCGGTGCCCGGTTTTCAGCGGCCGACCAGGGAGCGCTTTGTGGGCCGGCGCGACGAGCTGGCGGCGCTTCGCGACCTGGCTTCGCAGGCGCGCGGCGGCGCCGTTACCGTCGGCCTGGTAAGCGGCCGATCGGGCATTGGCAAGAGCACGCTGGTGTCGCACTTTCTCGACGAGCTGCGCGGAACGGGCGACGCGGACGGTGGGTTTCGCGTGCTTCGAGGGCGGTGCTACGAACGCGAGTCGGTTCCGTTCAAGGCGCTCGACTCGCTGGTCGACGCCCTCGCGTCGGTGCTCCTGGCCATGCCCGAGTCGTCGCGCGCGGCTCTTTTACCCGCCGATGCCGCGGTGCTGTCGCGCGTGTTTCCGTCGCTCGAGGCGGTCGTCGGGTTTCAGGAAGGAGACGGCGGAGACGTCGCGGATTTGCGCCGCCGGGCGTTCGCCGCCTTGCGCTCGCTGTTTCGCGAGCTGGCTCGCGAGCGACCTCTCGTGCTGTTCATCGACGACTTGCAGTGGGGCGACATCGACTCGGCGCCGTTTCTCGCGAGCCTGGTTCTCGACTCGAAACCGGCGCCGCTTTTGCTGCTCGCCACCTTTCGCGCCGAGGAGCGCGACAGCAGCCCGCTTCTGCGCGCGCTGCTCGCCCCGGATGCCCCGTCGAGCCTCGCTGCGCGCGCCCGGACCATCGAGCTCGCGGGGCTCGACGATGCCGAGGCCAAAGAGCTCGTGGTCGCCGCCGACGGCGGCGCCGACACCGGCAACCTCGACCAGCTGCTGCAAGAGGCGGGCGGGCACCCGCTGTTTCTCGCCGAGCTGGCCCGCGCCCGCGCCCGGGGCGACGTCGACTCGGGGCGGTTCGACCTCGATCAGCTGCTCGGGCGCCGCATCGAGTCGGTTGGCGTCGAAGCGCGGGCTCTGCTGGCGGCCAGTGCGCTGGCCGGTCGGCCGATGCCGCTGTCGGTGCTGTGCCGCGCCGCCGACGTCAAGGACGAGCCGGCCGCCGTCGCGGTACTGGTGGCTCGCGACCTGGCCCGAACCGCCATGCGCGACGACGTCGAGGAACTCGAGGTGTTTCACCAGCGGGTTTTGGCGACCTGTCTGGGAGCGCTGTCCGACGACGAGCAGCGCCAGGGCCGCCGCGGCCTTGCCCGAGCTCTCGAATCGTCGGCGCGGGTCGATCCGCTCGAGCTTCTCGAGCAGTGGTTGGGGGCCGGCGAGCCGGCCCGGGCGGGGCGCTACGCCATCGAGGCGGCGGCCCGCGCCGAGCGCGCTCTCGCGTTCGACCAGGCGGCCTACGCGTACGAAAAGCATCTCGAGCTGACCCAGCCGGAGGCCGGGGAGCGCCTCCGGGTCCTGACCAGCCTGGGCGACATGCTGGCCAACGCGGGCCGGCTCGCCGACGCGGCCGACCGCTATCTCGAAGCGGCCGAGCTCGCCTCGCCGGAGCAGGCCACGGCACTGCGATGTCGCGCCGCGGAAGAGCTGATTCGTTTCGGCCAGGTCACCCGCGGCATCGACCTTGCCCGGCGCGCTCTGGAAGAAGTCGGGGTGTCGTTTCCGCGCAGCAAAGTGCGCATCATCGCCGGGATCTTGCTGCGGCGCGCCTGGTTGCGGGTGCGCGGAGAGGACCACGCGGAAAAGCCCCCGAGTCGGCGCGACGCGCAGATGCTGCGACGCATCGACGCCTGCCAGGCGGTCGCCGGCGGCCTGAGTTTCGTGCTGCCCGTACACGGCGCCTTCTTTCAAACCAAGAGCTTGCTGTGGGCCCTCGAGGCGGGAGACCCGCGTCGCGCCGCCATGGCCTACGGGCTCGACCTCGGCTTTCGAAGTTTGCCCGGCGCGGCCAAGCGGGGCGATGCACAAAAGCTCACCGAGCGGGCCCGCGCGCTCGGACGGCGCTTCGACAGCCACGGCATCGTCGGGTTCGCGACTGGAGGCTTTGGCGTGGCGAGCTTTCTGTTCGGCGACTTCGCCACCGGGCAGGAGCATTGCGAAAAGGGCGTGCGCATGTTGGCCCTGGACACCGGGCCCGGGTTGCGCTGGCAGCGTTCGATCATCGAGGTCTACGGGCTCTGCTGCGGGCTGTACCTGGGGCGCATTGGCGAGCTGTGCAACGTGGTGCGCCGACGGTTGCGCGAAGCCCTCGAAAGCGGGGACGAGTACGCCGCGGTCGCGCTGCGGGCCTGGCGCACCAACCTCATCTGGCTCGCTTCGGATGAGCCCGACGAGGCCGAGCGACAGGCGCTGCTCGGAGCACCCGACGACACCTCCGGCACGTTCACGATTCAGCACTACTACCAGATGCTGGCGCTGTGCCAGATCGACCTGTATCGCGGCAACCCGACAACCGCGCTCGAACGCGTCGAGACTGGTTTCGAGCTGCTTCGCAAAAAATCGATGCACCTGCGGCTGCAGACCGTGCGCGTCGAGGGGCACTACCTGCTGGCGCGCTGTCAGCTCGCGGCCATGACGGGCAAAGACGCGTCGGCCACGCGGCGAGCTCGCGCCGTCGTCGGCGAGTGCATCGGCAAGCTCGACAAGGAGGACGTCGGGTGGGCGCGGGCACTGGCCGCGTTGCTGCGAGCGGGCGCGGCTCGGGGCGACGGCGACCACGCGCGCTCGGTGGAGCTGTTCGAGCAGGCGGCAAGCCTGTGCGAGAAGGCCGATCTCGGCATGCACGCCATGGCGGCTCGGTGGCATCTGGCGGCTTTGCGTGGCGACGACGACCTCGCGGCGTCGGTGCTCGACTGGGCGCGCGCCGAGTCGGTGGCCAATCCGACGCGATTTTTCGAGATGACGCTGCCGCTGCCCGTGCCCGACCAGCGGGCCCTGCCGTCCGGCTAAACCAGCTTGTCGAGCTGGGCGGCCAGAGCGCGGTAGCGGGTGAGGAACTCGGCGTGGCGCTTCTTGATGCGCAGCAGGTAGCCGCGCTCGCGCTGCTGATTGAGCCGCGCGGTGGCGACGTCGCGGACCCGCTCGATGAGGGAGTCGATGTCGCCGAAGGGCTTTAGCACGTAGCCCGCCACGCCCAGGTCGGCGGCGTCGATAGCGCTCTCGGCCGAGGCAAAGCCCGTCATCAGCATGGCCGGCGGGCCGGATCCGCCGTTGCGCAGGGCCTTGATGACGTCCAGGCCGCTGCCGTCCGGCAGGTTCTTGTCGACCAGAGCCAGGTCCACTGTCTTGCCCGCGACGGTGAGGTCGCGGACCAGGTCGAGGGCCGCCTGCCCGGAGCTCGCGGACTCGATATCGAGACCCGCCTCGCCCAGCTCGCGGCTCAGGTAAACCGTGATTTCTTCGTCATCGTCGACCACGAGCACACGCGGCGCCCGGGCGGCGTCGAGCTTGTCGGAGTCGACAGTGTCCGGGATCTCGTTGGCGGCGGCGCGAAGCTGCTCCTCGAGGTCGATGGTGCGTCGCTCGGTGCGGACGAGGATGCGCAGAAACTCCTCCACCGTGGAGCGCAGCTCGCCGAGGCTCTCGGCGCGCCGCGTGCGCCGCTCGGTCTCGGACGCCGCCCGGTCGAGGGCGGCCACCAGCACCTCCGGCGGGGCCTCGGCGGTATCCACGAAGTCATAGGCCCCGGCGCGGAACGAAGTCGACACCATGGACCCCTCGGGGGCCGCGCCGACCACGACCACCGCCATGCGGGGCAGGGTGGCGGCCAGGCGCTCGATGTCGCGAGCGACCTGCAGGTGCCGCTGCGAACCTTCGCGCGATCGGTCGGGCGCGGCCAAGATGACGCAATCGATGCGCTCTGCCGTCATGGCCTCGGCGGCGGCGAGCTCTGCCGAGTCGCAGACCTCGATCTCGTGTCCCGCGTTGGCCGCCGCGACCATGAGCTGCTGCAAAGGGGCGCCGCCCTTTTCCCGCGACACGGCTATGCAGCGCCTGGCCTGGCCCATCCTGCCATTCTACTACGGAGGAGCTCACCTCGCCTCGGCGAGTCGCGCCTACACGCAGCGTGAACCGCGCATGTAGGTTCGTTCGCGCGCGGGTCTGCTAAGCTGCGCCCGATGGCCAAAGACCACCTGTTCTTGCGCGCCTGCCGGCGCGAACCCGTCGAGCGCACCCCGGTGTGGATGATGCGACAGGCCGGCCGCTACCTGCCGCAGTACCAGGCGGTTCGGTCGCGTCACAGCTTTCTCGAAGTCTGCAAGACACCCGAGATCGCGTGCGAGGTCACGCTGCAGCCCATCGACGAGTTCGGGTTCGACGCCGCGATTCTGTTCTCGGACATCCTCATTCCCCTCGAGCCGATGGGCATGGGGCTCGAGTTCGGCGACAAGGGACCGCACTTGCCTCGGCCCGTGCGCGACCGCGCCGCCATCGAAAAGATCGGCGTGCCGGACCCGGAAGCGGACATGGGCTTCGTCATGGGCGCGGTGCGCACCATTCGCAGCGCACTGGCCGACCGGGTCCCCCTCATCGGTTTCGCTGGAGCGCCATTTACCCTCGCCAGCTACGCGGTCGAGGGCGGCGGCTCGAAGAACTACATCCATTTGAAGTCGATGCTCTTTCAGGAGCCCGACGCCCTGCACATGCTGCTCGACAAGCTCGCCCAGTGCTGTGCCTCGTACCTCGAGGCTCAGGTCGCGGCGGGCGCCCAGGCGGTGCAGTTGTTCGACAGCTGGGCCGGCATCCTCTCGCCGGCGGACTTTCGCGAGTTCGCACTTCGCTACGCCAAGAAGACCTTTGCGCTGCTGCGAGAGTCGGCCACGTGGAAAGACGGCGGCGTGCCCATCATTTACTTCGTCAACGGTTCGGCGCCGTATCTCGAAGACCTGCGCGAGGCCGGTGCCGACGTCTTCGGCATCGACTGGCGCATGGATCTGTCCGAGGCTCGGCGGCGACTCGGCTCGGAGTTCGCGGTCCAGGGCAACATGGACCCCACGTCGCTCTTCGGGCCGCCGGACTTCATCCGCAAGCGGGTGGGCGAGGTCCTGGCCAGCGCCGGTGACGAGCCCGGGCACATCTTCAACCTCGGCCACGGCGTGCTCCCGCCGACCAACCCCGAGCACGTGCGCGCCATGGTCGACGCGGTGCGAGAGCTTTCGAGCGCGGCGACGTGAAGAGAATCGCGGTAGTCGGCGGCGGCATCGGAGGTCTTACCGCCGCCCTCAGGCTGCGCCAGCGCGCCCCGGACGACTGTGAGATCGTGGTGTTCGAAGCCCGCGACCGCGTCGGCGGAGTGCTTCACACCGAGTCCCGCGACGGCTACTCGCTCGAGCATGCGGCCAACGGATTCCTCGGGTCGGACGACGGGGCGATTGCGCTGGCCGACGAACTCGGCGTCGAGGTCGAGTCTGCGTCACCGGCCGCCCGCAATCGGTGGATCTACATCGACGGCCGTCTGCACAAACTGCCGAGCAATCCGCTCGAGGCCATCACCACTGACTTGCTGTCGCCGGCGGCCAAGCTGCGCGTGCTCACCGAGCCCCTCCGACCGGCTCGACCGACGGCATCGCCCGGCGACGAGAGCGTGGGTGACTTTGCGCGGCGCCGGCTCGGTCCCGAGGTCGCCCGGGCCATCGTCGCGCCGTTCGTGACCGGCATCTTCGCCGGCGATGCCGACGAAGTAAGCCTGCGCGCCGGGTTTCCCGCGCTGGCCGACCTCGAATCGCGGGGCGGTTTGTTTCGCGGCATGATCTCGAAGATGCTCGACAAGCGCCGGGCGGGCGCGAGCGAACGCCCGGGGCCGCGGCGCAAAGGTTTGATGGCGCCGGTCGGCGGCGTGTCGGCGTTGATCGGCCGTCTGCGCGAAGAGCTCGAGGGCCATGTTCGCACCGGCGAGCTCATCGCGGCGATGGAGCCGCAGGAGGGCGGCTGGCGGCTGCGCGGTCCGAGCACCGACGAGCGGTTCGACGCGGTGTGCCTGGCCATGCCGGCGTACCGCTCCCGCGAACTGGTTCAGGGCTTTGCGCCGGAGGCGGCCGAGGCGCTCGGCGAGATCTTCTACGCTCCCGCGGTGGTGGCCCACCTGGGGTTTCGCCGACAGGAGGTCGAGCACCCGCTCGATGGCTTCGGCCTGCTGGTCGCGGCCGGCGAGCCGCTGCGCCTGCTCGGCTGCGTGTTCGAAAGCGTCATCTGGAGCGGTCGGGCGCCCGACGATCGGGTGCTCCTTCGCTGCATCATGGGGGGCACCCGCGACCCGAGCATGGTCGACGCGCCGGACGACGAAGTCTACGGGGCGGCTCGACGCGACCTCGAAACCGCGCTGGGGCTGCGCGCCGAACCCGACTTTCGCAACATCGTGCGGTGGCCTCGAGCCATTCCGCAGTACGAGCTCGGCCACCTCGACCGAGTCGGGCGCGCGGAAAGGTCTCTCGAGCCGCGCGGCGTGGCGCTGGCCGGCTCCGGGTTTCACGGCGTGGCGGTCAACTCGTGCGTGGCCGACGCCGACCGGGTGGCGAACTCGCTGCTGCGCCACGTCGGCCTGCTGGCGATCTTGCTCTTCGTTTGGTTTGCCGGCGGCTGTTCCGGGGGGAACCGGGCGCCCGAGGGCGACCGGCTCGCGTCGGCGCCGGCTTCGGCGTCGGCGTCGGCGACCAACGGCGATACCGCCGACTCGCCCGCAGGCGATGACGACGGCGAGGCGGGGCGAGACGAGCGGCCCGGGGCCGAACCCAGCGACGAGCAGCGCGCCGAGGCCGAGCGGGCCAAAAAGCGCGAGCTCTCCATCAAGGTCGTGTGGCCGACGCCGGCGCCCGCGTCCCTGGTGTCGCCCGGCCGCAACGCCTGCGACGTGCCGCGCGCAGCGCCGCTGCCCGTGGACCCGCTGGGAGCCATTGCCGAGCGCAACGGCCTCGAGCGAAGCGTGGCGGTGGCGGGGGTGGTTGTTGAGCTGCGCGGGGAGGGGACCGCCGCGACGGCCGCGGCCGCCGGTGCCGACCGCGTCTCCGACGCCGATGCCGACGACGTTCGCGTGGCGGTGACGGACTGCGCGCCCCATCCGCGCACGGTGGTGCTCGGCGCCGAGTCGCCGGTGCTCACGGTCGTCAACAACGACGAGCGGCGCCATCGCGTGCGGGTCGAGCACCTCGGCGCCGGGCCGGCGACGGGCGAGGCCGGCGCCGCTCCTCGACTGCTCGCGGTCCTGGACCTGGCCGTCGTTGGCCAGCAGGCTCGGGTTGCCGTGGACCGCCCCGGTGTCGTGCGGGTGGTCAGTGCGGCCGCCCCCGACGAGCCGAGTTTCGCGATAGCGCCCGGCGATGCGCGAGTTGCGCTGACCGACGTGCACGGGCGGGTCGCGTTCGCCAACGTTGCGAGTGACGACGTGTCGGTGCGCGCGTGGTATCCGGCCGGCGCCGTTGCCGCGCGCACCGAGACCACCGTGTCGACGGCCGCCGACGGCTGGTCGCACATCGTGCGCTTAAAGCCGTGACCCAAACGGTTTATCGGGGGCCGCGCCACGCCAGCTGTCCGGCGTGGCTGGAGGACGCTCTGTGGTCGGCGGCGCGGGCGTGCCTGCCGGCCAACGCGCTGGCGCGAAACAACGTGCTCGACGCCATCGTCGACCGCACGCGCCGCTACACCAGCGAGCGCGAGCGCCTCGACGAGCGCCTGCGCGGTCCGGCCGCCGACGCCGACCTCGCGGCGCGGGCGCTGTTCTATTCGGTCGCCGATGCGCCGAAGATCATCGTTGCCCTGCGCGAGCTCGCGCGTCGCGGGGCGCTGCCCGGCCGCGAGCCGCTGCGCGTGACCGACCTGGGCGCCGGGGCCGGGGCGATGTCGCTGGGGCTGCTGGCGTTCGCCGAGGAGATCGGGGGGCGTGACGTCGACCTGCACGCCGTCGAGCGCGACGGGCCCACCCTGGAGGTCGCGGGGCGCGCGCTGGCCGTTGCCGGCGACCGGGGCGCGGGCGCAAAGGTGCGCTGCGAACGCGGTGACGTGATGGACTGGACCGACCGCGACCGCGACCTGGTGATCGCGGGCACCGTGCTCAACGAGTTGCCGGATCAGGCGAGCCGCGAGGACCTGGCCCGGCGCGCCCTCGCCGCGTTGAGTGACGACGGCGCCGCGATCTTCATCGAGCCCGCGCTGCGCGCGACGTCGCGCGACCTGCACCGGGTTCGCGATGCCGTGATCGACGCCGGTGGTTTCGTGTTTGCCCCGTGCACACGCGGCGCGGCGCCGTGCCCGATGCTCGAGGACCCGGACGAGTGGTGTTGCGAAGAGCGGCCCACCGACCTGCCGCAAAAGGTGGCCCAGCTGGCCGCTACCACCGGCCTGCGCGACGACGGTCTGAAGTTCTCATACCTGGTGTTTCGTCGGGCGCCGGCAGCCCAGGCCGACCCGGCCGCCGGCGCGCGCGCGCTTCGCGCCGTGTCATCGCTGCACAAGCAAAAGGGCAAAGTCGAGCTCGCCGCGTGCGGCGACGACGGTCTGGTCAAGGTGCGCCTGCTCAAGCGCAACCGCGGGCCGAGCAACCGCGCGCTCAGTCGCGTTCGCCGCGGCGACGTGTTGCTCGTAACCGGCAGCGACGACCTCGGCAAAGCCGACAGCGTCGAGCTGGTACGCAACGCCGTATCCGAGGAGTAGGCCCACGGCCGGCCAGTGACGCCCGGCGAGGGGGCGTCGACGGCTCGCGCTCAGGACGAGGTTTTCTTGGGCTGGGCGACGGTCTGCATTGGCTCGGTCTTGCGGGCCGCGTCGTCGTCCCAATCGCTGGCGCCGCCATCGTCGTCGTCGACCTCGGCGCTGGCATCGGCGTCGGCGTTCGCATCGTCGGGTTGCCCCTGGCTCGCGGCGGTCGGCGCTGCGTCGCCTGCGTCGGCGGCTGCGGCGTTGTCGGCTCCCTCGGCGCCGTCGGCCGGGGCGGTGACCACCTCGACTCCCAGCGGGAGCGTCGACTTGTTTTTGCGTCCGCGCTTGCGCTGTCCCTCGGCCGGCTGGGACGCCGGCTCGGCGCCCTCCAGCGGTGCCGTGTCGGCCTTGGCCATCGGCTGTGGCACGCCGTCGGAGACGTCGCCTTCGACGGGTTCCACCGGGACGTCCTTCGCGTTGAGGGCGTCGGGGCCGTCGGGCGGCAGCGTTGCGGCGTTGGGATCGGTGGGTGGCGCCACCGCCGTGACCGCCTCGGTCGGCCGGGTGGCGTCCTCACCGAAGTCGTCGTCTTCGACTTCGGGGGCGTTGCTGTGCTCGACGTGCACGACCACGCCGGTGATGTTGTCGTGGCCGCCGCGCTCCTTCGCAAGCTCGACCAGCTTGGTCAGCGCGTCTTCCGGGGCGTCGGCTTCGAGGTGCTCGGCGAGCTCTTCCTCCGCCGGAAAGTAGTCGTGCAGGCCGTCCGAGCACAAAAGCAGCTGGTCGTCTTTGCGCAGGCGCACGTGCGACATTTCGACGCCGACATCGGGAGACACGCCGATGGCGTTGACCAGGATGGTGCGCAGGGGGGACGCCGCCGCCTCTTCGGCCGACAGCTTGCCCTCGATGACGAGCACCTCGGCCACGGTGTGGTCGGTGGTGATCTGCGACGCCCGGCCGTCGCGCAATAGATACGTGCGGCTGTCGCCGACGTGGGCGACGAACGCCTCGGCGCCCGTCAGAAGGACGACGTCGAGCGTGGTGCCCATGCCCTGCTTGTCGGTTTCCTCGGTGCCGCGGGCGTAGACCGCCTGGTGCGCGGCGCGCACCGCGCTTTCGAGGACGCTCACCACGCCCTTTCGGCCGGTGTCGGTGGGGGACGTAGCGAAGTCGTCGAAGTCAGTTGCCGCGGCTTCGAGGGCCTTGCGGACTTCGGCGACTGCCATGGCGCTGGCGACTTCACCGGCGGCGTGGCCGCCCATGCCGTCGGCGACGATGAAAAAACGCTCGCCGGGGTCGACGTAGAACGCATCTTCGTTGTGGTCGCGGACCATGCCCACGTCCGTTTTGTTGGCGATGCGCAGCTGCAGGATGGGCCGTTCCATGAGTCGGGTGGAACCGGTGGAAATCCCCGATCCCAGTAGGTATTTTTCCCATGGCGACCGCGATCTTGTCCAGCCGGCGGGCGCCCAACCATCTCCCGAAAGTCACCGACTTATTGACCCACCGCGGTCCCCCTCGCTAGGCTCACCCAAAGCGGTGACGACCAGGTTCATTTCGCTTTTCGGGGGGTTAGTGTGTGTGCTCGCCCTCGGAAGCCCGGCCTGGGGCCAGGACGCCGTGTCGTCGGCCGGCGCGCGACGTGCGGCGCCCACGCGCGTCGGCGTGGCCACGGTGTTCGCCGACGACACCCCATGGGCCCGGCAGCTGCGCTGGCTGGCCCGCGAGGTCGAGCGGGCCACCGAGGGCCAGGTGGTTCTCCGGGTCCAGGTCGGCGAGCGCCGGGGCGGCGAACCGGGCCTGCTCGAGCGCGTGCGGCGCGGTGAACTCGCCGGTGCCCTGGTAACCGCGGATTACCTTATCGGTGACGTGCCTGCCCTGGCCGTCGTGCAGGGACCCTTTCTGTTTCGCAGCTACGCCGAAGCCGATGCCGTGCTCGACGCCGTCGTGCGCGAGGCGGTCGACCGGCAGCTAGCGGCGGTGGGGCTCGCGATGGGCGGTTGGGGCGAGGCGGGCTTTCACGTGCTGGCGACGTCCGGACGCCCGGTCGTCCTCGGGGAGGCGCTGGGCGGCGCCCGGCTGTGGACGCGACCGTGCGAGTGGAACTGGCCGAGCTGGCGCGCGCTTGGGGTGCGCGTCACCGACGTGCCCGCGGCCGAGGTCGGCGCGGCGTTGGAGTCGTCCCGGGTCCAGGTGCTGGCCGACTCGCCCTGGCGAATCGTGTACGGCAGCTGGCATCGCCACATCGACCACGTGGCCCTGACCGGGCACCGATACGAGCCCCTCGTACTGGTCTGGAACCGGGCGTTTTGGCAGTCGTTGCCGGCCGGGGCCCGGGCCATCGTCGAGCAGCGCGGCCGGCTGGCCGCCGGGCTCGGGCGGCGCCTCGTGCGCGGCCTCAGCGGGGACCTGCGGCGCATCTTCGAGCGCGAGAACGTGGCCACCCACGTGCCGTCGGCGCTCGAGCGCGCGGCCTGGGAAGACGCGACCCGGGCCGCGCGGATGCAGGTGGCCGCTCAGTACGGCGAGGACATGGTCGAGCTTTTGCGCGCCATCGAGAGCGCTACTCGAGCCCTTCGATGATCAGGTCGCGCGGCGCGCTGGGCAGCGCGGCGCCGCAGGTGCGCAGGCGAGACGCGGCGGTCTCGATGGCGCTCGCCTCGCTATCGACGGCAATGAAGCGGTGGTCGAAGCGCTGGGCGACCACCGCTGTCGTCGCGCTGCCGCAGAACCAGTCGGCGACGGTTCCGCCCGGGACGCATGCGGCGCGGACGATGCGCTCGAGCAGGCGCTCGGGCTTTTGCGTCGGATAGCCGGTTCGCTGCTTGTCGCTGCGGTTGAGGGTTTCGATGTCCGACCACCAGTCTTCGGGGACCTTGCCGGCCTTGACCGGATAGCGGTAGACCTTGCCGGTCTTGCGGTCGGTCTTTTCCTGGACCAACTCGCCGTCCTCGGTTTCGACCACGCGCATGTGCGAGCCGCCGCGGCGCGGCACGCGCACCTGGTCGGGGAAGAACGCGTAGTCGGCGGTTCGTCCGTACCAGAGAATGTTGTCGTGCTTGCGGGCAAAGCGCCGCATGCTCTTGCCGCCCACGGCGTAGCACCACGCAATCTCGTTGACGAACCGGGCCCGGCCGAAGATGCGGTCGAGGGCCACTTTGACGTAGTGCACGGCGCGGTAGTCGAGGTGGACGAACAGCGAGCCGTGGGCGGCCAAAACCCGATGGCACTGCTGCAGGCGCGGCTCGAGCCAGGCGACGAAGGCCTCGGGGTCATCCGCGGCGTCGCGATAGGCGAGGGCGCCGCGGCCGCGCCGGGTGGCGCCGGTGCCGAACGGCGGGTCGACGTAAATCAGATCCACGGCGCCGTCGGCCAGGGATTCCAGCACGGGCAGGTTGTCGCCCAGGATGAGCCGGTCGGCCCGATGCGCCTCGTCGCGCCCGAAGCGCACCCGGCGCGCCGGGGGGAAAAGCAGTGCTTGCCCGTGCATCGCGCAGACCCTAGCACCCGCGGCCGACAGGCCTTTGCGCTATAACCGGTGGCCGTGAGCCAGGGAAGCGATGGCGACGAGGCGGAGCGGCCGCCAAAACGCGAGCCCGACTTCGTGCTGCGCAGCAACACCGTTGCGCTGCCGCTGTCGCTGATTGTGCTCGTCGCCACCGTCGTGGCGGTCTACTACTTCGTGCCGGTGCGCCGCGGCGAGCTGTTCGTTCGAGCGGCCGAGGAGCATCGCGCCGCCGCCGAGCCGGACCTGCCGGCGCCCACTCCGGACCAGCTCAGCGCCTGGAGCGTGGGGGTGTTCGGCACCGCGGTGCCATGGCCGACCGAGGGCGTGGTCGCCACCGGGGCGCGCGCCATCGAGATCCAGCGGCTGCGGGCCGGGATCGTCGGCTACGACGCGGGCGGGCAGCGGGTTTCGGTCGTGATTCAGCGCGCTCGCGACGCCCCGCCGCGCAAGCGCCGGCTGGCCGACGGCGACGAGGTCGTCCTGTCCTGGCGCGTGGCCAAATGGACCCTGGTCGCCATCGGGCCCGCCGCCACCGTCGCCACCTGGGCGCCGCCCCTGGGCGCGCCGGCCAAGCTGCTGAAGACCGGCCGCTAGCTGCGCGGCGCTGGTGCGGCGGGGGGCTCGACTTCGACGTCGCCGCGCAGGGCGAGCAGCAGGGCGATGCCCAGGCCGTCGATGTTGAAGCGTTTGTTGGCCAGCACGATGACGCCGACCTCGCGGGTGCGGTCGAAGGCCAGGAACGTGTGGTAGCCGCCGGTCTCGCCGTTGTGCCAGCGCACCTCCGACAGCGTTGGATACCGGCGAAAGCCGACGCGCCAACCCAGGCCGATGTCGCCGGAGCGCCCGCGGCCGGCCCGGCGCGCGTGGCTCAGGCGGATGGCGTCGCCCAGCCAGTTGCGCGGCGGATAAATGTTGGCCAGCAGGAACTTCACCATGTCGCGGGTGGTCGACCGCAGTGCGCCGGCGCCCGCCAGGCCGGGAATGTCCCAGTTGGGCACCGCTTTGCCTTGCTTGTCGTGGCCCTGAATGACCCGGGCGCGCATGTCTTCTGACAGCTCGAAGGCGGTGTCGTTCATGTCGAGCAGAGCGAGCAGCCTTTTGCGCACGAGCTCGTCGTAGCCGGGCTCGCCGGCGGCGCTTACGAGCGCGTTGCCCAGCAAGCCGTAGGCGTAGTTGCTGTACTTGTAGCGTTCGCCGGGGGCCCACGGCGCTTCGACGATGGCGACCGAGCGGCGAATGCGGGCGTCGTCGTAGTCGGCGTACGGGTTGAGTGGATCGGCCGGCGCCCAGTCGGGTGGAAGCCTGGGCAGTCCGGTGCGGTGGGTGCCGTAGTGCCACAGCTCGATGGGCCGGCCGTCCTTCGACGGCACCGAAAGCCCGCCGGCAAACTCGGCCAGGGTGTCGTGGAGCGTTCGTCGACCCGCCGCGACCTCCTGGGCCAGCAGGATGGCGGTGAACAGTTTGGTGAGCGAGCCAATCTCGAACACCGTGTCGGGCGTAGGTCTGGCGCCGCTGGCCGCGAACTGGTGAAACTCGACCTTGCCGTTCCACACCAGGCCAATGGCGAAGGCCGGACTCCACTCGGCGTTGAGGGCGCGGCGGGCCAGCTCGCGCGCCTTGGGTCCGAAGGTCTCCGGCGGCGCGAAGGCGGGGTTTGCCTCGATGATCGGGGTGGTGCGCGCGGGCGCCGGGCGGGCGCTCGCACATGCGGCGCACAGCGCCAGCGCCGCCAGGCCCGCGAACCGTGGTTGATGCCGCATTCGGTTAGCCCTTCGCCAGCGTCGCCCGGATCTCGGCGCCGATGTCGCGAGCGCGCGCGACATCGGTGGGGCCGACGGACACCGCGCCCACCACCGGGTGGCCACCGCCGCCGTAGCGCTGGCAGATGCTCGAAATGTCGTGGGTGCGCGGTCGGGGGGCCCACGGGTTGCTGCCGACGGAGATCTTGCAGCGGTCGGCGTCGCGGCTCAGGCCCACGGTGTAGCGCGCCGCGGGAAACAGCATGTAGGGGATGAACTTGTTGTACACCCCGACGTCGTCGTCGATGAGGTCGAAGTACACGACGCCGTCGGCCTGCTCGGCGCGCTCGCCGATGAGGTCGATGTTCTGGCGGTGGCCGGCAAGCAGCGGCGCGAGCGGTTCGCGGATCCAGTCGTTTTGCGCAATGTCGGCCAGGGGCCGCGTGCCCAGCTCGCGAATGTAGCGGTCGGTGAGCGCCGGGTCCGGGTTGTTTTCCAGCCAGGTCATGAGCTGCAGCGCCGGCTCGGCGAGCTCGACCGCCATCTCGGCGCTCGAAAACGCCGCGCTGTCGATGATGTTGGCCCAGTGGATGAGGTCGGCGTAGTGACCGCCGGGCCGGTACTCGAACCGGGCTTGCAGCGTTTCGGCCATGAACCGGGTGTTCGACGGCGCGGCCGGGTCGTAAAACTTTTGGCCGCCGGTGTCGGCTTCGAAGTGGGCGCGCAGCCCTTCGGGGACAAACGCGCTGGCGTGATGGTCGAACCACCAGGTCAGGCCCGGGTGGTCGGTATAGCGAAAGTCCACGCAGGCGTTGTCGCCCGGGCAAAACTCGCGGCCCTCGAAGGGATTGCCCTGGCGGTGCTGCACGCCCTCGAAGGTGACGGCGGCGTCGCCATCGACGCGCTGGCGGAAGAAATCGGCGAACAGCGAGGCCGACGAAGTGCCGTCGAAGCAGTTGTCGTGGAAGAAGACCTTGAGCTGCCCCATCCGCGGGCGACGGTACCACGGGGGCACGCCGGGGGCTCGATCCGTTGTCCGGGCGTGCTAGCTTCCCGGCATGAACCCCACGGTGGCAAACTGGGTCAACGCGTTTCACATCTACGGGTTCCTTATGTGGACCGGGACCCTCATTGCGCTTCTCAACGTCCTGTCGTTTCACGCCGAGGTCGATCCCGCGGGGCGCCCGGCGTTCGAAAAGCTCGAAAAGGCGGCCGCCATGGCGATGGACATCGGGGCGACGATCGCGATGGCGGCCGGCATCTACTGGCTGGTAGCGAGCGAGTTTGTCTATCTCAAGGGCGCTGGCTACTTCCACGCCAAGCTGTTTCTTGTCTTGCTATTCCTGGGCCTACACGGTTTCGTGCGCGCCAAGGTCAAGCGGTTTCGACTGGGGCAGGTAAAACCAATTCCAAAGGTCATGCCGCTGGCCGGCAACCTGATCGTCCTGGGCATTGTGATTCTGGTGGTCGTCAAGCCGTTCTAGCGGCGCGGCCCACGTCGGCGCGGTGCGCGACCGGTCCTCGATTCTGCACGTAGACCTCGACGCGTTTTACGCGTCGGTCGAGCAGCGCGACCACCCGGAGCTGCGGGGCAAGCCGATTCTCGTCGGTGGCCCGGCGCCGCGCGGCGTGGTGTGCGCCGCCTCGTACGAGGCCCGGCCGTTCGGCTGCCGCTCGGCCATGCCCATGGTCGAGGCCGTGCGCCTGTGCCCGCAGGCCCTGGTCATCCCCATGCGCATGGAGCGCTATGCCGAGGCGTCGCGCAGCTTCTTCGAGGTGCTCGACGAGTTTTCGCCGCTGGTCGAAAGCCTGTCTCTGGACGAGGCGTTTGTCGACGTGGCCGGCTCCGAGCGGCTGTTTGGTGACGGCCCCGAGGTCGCGCGCAAGATTAAGGACACGGTCCGGTCGCGCATCGATCTGGTCGCCTCGGTGGGCGTTGCGCCGACCAAGTTCGTCGCCAAGATTGCCTCCGACCTGCAAAAGCCCGACGGACTGTGCGTGGTCCAGCCCGACGAGCTTCTCGACTTTCTTCACCCGCTGCCGGTGTCGCGCCTGTGGGGCGTCGGCAAGGTCACGTTCAAAAAGCTCGACGACGTCGGCCTGCGCACCATTGGCGACGTCGCTCGCTACCCGGTGGACCTGCTTCGCAAGCGCGTCGGACCGGCGGCCGGTGACCACCTCGCTGCCCTGGCGCGCGGCCGCGACCCGCGCGACGTCGTGCCCGACCGCCGGGCCGTGTCCATCGGCCACGAGGAGACCTTTGCCGCCGACTTCGACCGCCACGCCGACCTCGAGCCGGTCTTGCGCCACCAGGCCGATCGGGTGGCGGCGCGGTTGCGCAAGGCCGAGCGGCGCGCCCGCACCGTCACGGTGAAGGTCAAGTACGGAGACTTCAAGAGCGTGAGTCGTCGCCTCACGTTGACCGACCCGACCAGCGACGGCTCGGTCATCGGCTCGGTCGCCGTCGATCTCGTGCGGCAAATCCCCGTCGACGGCGACCACGGTCGCGAGCGCACCGTGCGCCTGTGCGGCGTCGCGGCGTCGAACCTCGAAGAGCGCGACGCGCCGACCCAGCTCACCCTCGACGAACCGACGCGCCAGCGCGGGGAGGAGCTGGGGAACGTTCTGGACGCGATAGCGGACAAGTTCGGAACGGGGGCGATCGGCCGCGCTAGCTACCAGGAGAAGCAGACGGCGATGGCGAAGGCGAAGGCTCGGGCTAGGGCTAGGGCTAGGGGCAAGACGAAGAAGAAGCCCTGAGTCCGTTGGGGGGCGGGGGCGATGGCTGTGGTCGTTGCTTGGTTGTGTCGTGGTCGTTGGTGGTTGGGGGGAAGGACGTTTTGCTTGGTCGGGGCTGCGCAAAGGGGGTGTCCGTGCTCAGGCATACGGTCCGCCGACCGCTGGCGTTTTGCGCAGGGCGCCGTGCCGAGCGTCGAGCCTGGAGCGTGCGGTCCGAACTGCGCGCGGACACCCCCTTTGCTCCGCCCCTCGGCGTTGGGCCCGGGGCTGGCGAGCTTGGCGTCCGTGGGGAGGGGGAGATTTCGGCGGTGCCGGCCCGTGGGCCGGCAGATTGTTGCAGGTTGGTGCGGCCGCGGAGGTAGGGCGTGCAGCCTGTTGGTCATCGTGTGGCCCGTGGCGTCGTGGCTCGGCTGCGGAGGTTGGGCGTGCAGCCTGTTGTTCATCGTTTGGTGGCTCGGGGGCGGACGTTGAGCGTGCCGCCGGTTGGTCGTTGTGTGGGGCTTGGGACTTCCAGCGGACTCCGTGTGGGGGCCTGAAATGGGTGAGCGTGCATGTGTGAGCTGGTGTTCTCGCCTGGCTGATGCGACTCGGCTTCTGACATCGTCGTTGGCCCAGGCCAGTTTGGTCCGCGCGTGGAGCTCGTCGCCCGGTAATATCGTGGTGGCCAGTCGCATGCTTGATTGCGAAAGCACCCGTTCGACAGCCGTAGCCGCGCTTTGCTGTGCGGCCGCGCTCGCCGTTGGATGTGGGGCCGGCGTCGATGCCCCTGCCGGGCACTCGGTGGGGCGCTGGGACCTGACCCTCGTGGGAGAAATCGAGCGCGGTCATTTCGGAGCCTCTCTTTCCATCGGCCCGGACGTCGATGGCGACGGGCTGGGTGACCTGCTCGTCGGTGCTCCGGGGCGGAGCCCACCGGGGCCGTCGCTGGTTTCTGGGAGAACCTATCTCTTCTCGGGAAAGACGGGACAGGAGTTGCGCCGGTGGACTGGCGCGGGTTCCGCGGACTACTTTGGCGCGTGTGTTTCTCTCGGGCCGGACACGAACGGCGACGGCGCGGCGGACGTGGTAATCGGCGCAACGAACGTTACGGACTCGGGGACGACGTACCTCTATTCTGGTGCCAGCGGCACTTTGCTCCACGAGTGGACCACCGAAGACCGGGGTCGGTTGGGGGCGCCCTGCGCGCTGGGTCCCGACGTCGATGGTGACGGTCGCGGTGACGTGGCCGTCGCCGATCTGTCCGTCTTGTACGACCCGATCGGGACCGAGGGGATCCTGCATCGCCGAGGCAAGGTCCGCGTCTACTCTGGAGGTAGCGGACAGGTCCTCTGGCAGTTCAAGTCCCCCCGGCAGGACACCGCTAGCTTTGGCAGCGTGATGTCGATGGGGTGGCCCAGCGCCGGGACGAACGATGGCAAGATCCTCGTTGGCCTGCGCGGAGGCTTGAACAGCAGAATGGACGTCTCGCTGATTTCAACGCTCACCGGCGTCAGTTTGCAGGAGTGGTCGCGCGATTTTGCTGTCTTTGCCGACGCGAGGCTCGGGCCCGACGCGACGGGGGACGGCGTCGCCGACGTCGTCGCGGTGGTGGATAGCGAGGTAGAACTATGGTCGGGCGCCACCGGCGAAGTCGCGGCCGCCTGGAGCTCGACCGGCGCGGAGATCATAGCGGCGGTGCTCGGCCCGGACGCTACCGGTGACGGCATCGGCGACGTCGTCGTGTCTCATCGTGACCCAGAGTCGCGGCGGACGAACGTCGTTCTGTACGACGGCCACACGACGCTCGTTGTCGGCCGATGGGAGCTTCCGAGTGCCCGTGCGACAGCCCTTGCGTTTGGCGGCGACATTGATGGCGACGGCCTCGGCGACTTCGCGATCGCCGACGATGAGACGGACCGCCAGACCGGTCGAGTGTGGGTGTTTCTATCGGCAACCGAGTCGAACTGAAAATGTTTGTAGCCGGACAAACCAAGCACCACGCGTCATCGATTCCGCACGGAGGGGCTCTGTGAGCCACCGACCGCGGTGTCTTGTGCCGAACGTGTCCCGCCTGGCGTTGCGTTGTCGACTCATCGCTGTCGCGTTGGCGCTCGTGGTGCCCTCGTGCGGCAGCGATGCAAACGACGCCGCCGCGCCCGCGACGCTTACGCTGGTTTCGTTGACGCCCGCCGACGGCGCCGAGGACGTTTCCGTGGGCGCCGTCATCACGGCCACGTTTGACGAGCCACTCGACCCCGGCACGGTCGACGAAACCAGCTTTGTGGTCGAAGATCCCGCCGAGCGGCCGGTCTCCGGAACCGTCACCGTCTCGGCCACGGAGGTGTCGTTCCGAGCCGACGAGCCTCTCGACTTCGTCACCGAATACACAGTGTCGATTACGCGCGCCATCGCGTCCCCGGCGGGCGAGCGCCTGCCGTTTCTGCACGTTGCACACTTCACCACCGAGCGCGACACGGCGGGGGCGCCGCCGGCGCCCACCCGGCTTTCGGCGACCCTGGTCGACGGGGTGGTCCAGTTGTCGTGGATGCCCGCACC
>Ga0207422_1000420_pt1 | contig 137958 bp, 109 predicted proteins | sample MarCyaLeptolynsp_FD_187757 | JGI IMG/M metagenome (GOLD analysis project Ga0207422, IMG submission 187757) | Marine cyanobacterial communities from Panama - species 1 Leptolyngbya sp. (SPAdes) | ecosystem: Environmental > Aquatic > Marine > Unclassified | place: Panama: Panama City | collected...
GGACAGAGATGAAAATGCCGCAGTGAATATTTTAAATCGGGCATTAAGCGAGGTGGGGCTCATCTTGCCTGCGCGTGGAGGCTTAGTCAGTGGACAGCCAGCGAAGCGCGAACTTCTGAGTAGAGAGTGCGTTCAACTCTCTCTATTTTAGAAGCCCCCGTTATACCCGCAAGGGTTAACGGTGGGAGAACGTCACCTTCTCTTTCTTCTAGTGTGCCGATAAGTATTCAACCCAATGATTGGATTGAAGTTAAGGATGATATTCCCCTGATAGTACAGATTTTTCAAGATCTATCAGAGGAGAAGTTGATACCTGCTGGTAGTATTTTGCAGGTAACTGAGAGACGAGAAGCTGATAAGGATGTCCAATGGCTACAACTAAAAGTTTGCTCTGTTGGCAACTACGGCAAGCCAGCTACAAAACCTACGGTGACACCAGGGGATATTAGTCGTCTCCTAGAAGCTAGAGTAAAACAGAATATTCGAGACAATATCATACAGTTCCTGCCTTCAGACTCTAAATTGAGTGCTGCCCAACTGGGTGAATGTCTCAGGGGGTGACAAGGGAGTTGTAAAGTGAAACGACTAAAACTGTAGGTTGGGTTGTAGCTTGCTTCTGCGTAGCGGTACGATAGTGAAACCCAACACCGGACTACACTGTGTTGGGTTTCGCAGGCTCAACCCAACCTACATTTAACTCCTCCTTCTCCTCTCAGACTCTCATGAGTGGAAGCTCACAACGAATGCATGAAAATCAATCTCTCCTGACTCCTGGCTCCTGACTCCTATTTTCAGATTAGAAGGGAAGAAACCTGTTCCCAATTCCAATTCCCAATTCCCTCTCTATGCATTTAATTGATTACATTATTGTTGGGATCTACCTGTTAGCAATCGTCCTGTTTGGCATTTTTCTCCAGCAAAAAGCCTCCGCTGGTATAGATTCTTACTTCTTAGGCGATCGCAATATACCATGGTGGGTATTGGGGGCTTCGGGGATGGCTTCTAATACTGACATCGCGGGCACAATGTTGATTAGTGCCTTAGTCTACGCCTTAGGAACAAAGGGATTTTTTCTCGAGTTACGGGGTGGCGTTGTCTTAATTTTAGCTATGTTTATGATTTTTATGGGCAAGTGGAATCGCCGCGCCCAAGTCATGACAGTAGCAGAATGGATGCAGTTGCGTTTTGGTGTTGGCAGGGAAGGAAATATAGCTCGGATAGTTAGTGCCGTTGCTGCGATTATCTTGGCTATTGGTAGAATCAGTTACTTTGCTATAGGTGGGGGCAAATTTTTAGGAGAATTTATTCCTGTCGATGCCCATATTGCCTCGATTGTGATTATTGTTATGGCCTTGATCTACACTGTCCTGAGCGGTTTCTATGGGGTAGTGTTAACAGATCTGCTTCAGGGAATATTGATTTTTGTAGCCATAATTTATATATGTGCGATCGCTCTGCAAACCCCTCATCTCCCAGAAACATTTGCCATTTCTATTCCTGGAACAGATCAATTGCAAGAGTGGAATTTTCGTGAGTGGAGTAGTCTCTTGCCCTCAATGCAGGTAGACTTGCCTGGAGACTATGCCCGTTTCAACTTGTTTGGCGCTATCATTGGCTTCTTTCTGCTGAAAGTTTTGATGGAAGGATTTGGCGGTATTGGTGGCTATTTGATGCAGCGCTATTTTGCCGCCAAAAGTGATCTCGAAGTAGGATTAATGTCCCTATGGTGGATATTCTTACTTGCCTTTCGCTGGCCCTTGGTAACCGCTTTTGCTATCCTTGGCATCAATTATGGTATTACTCACCAAGTAATTTCCGATCCCGAACTTGTCTTGCCAACAGTTATCGCTACCTACTTACCAGTGGGAATCAAAGGATTAGTATTAGCTTGTTTTATTGCCGCAGGCATGTCTACTTTTGACTCCATAATTAATGCCGCTGCTGCTTACTGGGTAAAGGATATTTACCAAGCCTATCTCAATCGAGAAGCTAACAACCAACAACTGGTCAATCAAGGTCGTTGGGCATGTGTGGTTATAGTAATAGTGGGATTGCTCTTTAGCTTCAGTATCTCCAATATCAATGAAATTTGGGGATGGTTAACCTTAGGACTTGGCACTGGTTTGGGCATTCCTCTGCTATTAAGATGGTATTGGTGGCGGTTTAATGGCTATGGATTTGCGACGGGAATTGTTGCTGGGATGGTAGCTGCAATTATCGCTAAGGCACTCGTCCTACCTTCGTTGCCAGATCCACAACTTCAAGAATTTATCCAATTTCTTATTCCTAGCAGTTGTTCCTTGGTTGGATGCATTGCTGGAACCTTGTTAACCCCAGCAACAGAACGGGAAGTCTTAGAGAATTTCTATCAAGTCACCCGCCCCTTCGGTTTTTGGGGACCAATCACCCAAACTCTGTCTCCCAATATCAGTGCTAAAATCACAACAGAAAATCAGCGGGACTTACTAGCAACTGCGATCGCTATTCCCTGGCAAATCGTTTTGTGCCTAACAGGAATGATGTTCATGATGAGACGTTGGGATAATTTCCAAATCCTATTTCTGCTACTCGTTGTACTCTCTATCTGTTTATATTTCACTTGGTATAGACATCTAAAAGAAGAAGCGAATTCTCCCATTCAAGGCACTTAGCTATTTTAGCAGGCGATCGCCCAATATTGTTGAATAGATTGAAGGGAAAGAGCGATCACAAATCTGGTAGGGTGGGCAAAATCAATATCTTCAACAATTAAACTGATAAAAGGACAATAACTCAATTTCTGTAATAACTGAATAGCTCAAGTCGCCTTCAGGTATTGGCTCTTGCAGACGATTGTTAAACAGCAGAATGAAAATATTGGTATCGATCAAATAGGCAATTTTCATACTCTGTGCTCAGTCCCATTCTGCTCGAAGTTGCTGTTGCCATGCTACAGCATCTATTCCTGCAAAGGACTGTATTTTGCCTGCCAGTGCATTGAGAGGATTGCTCTCTAAGGTTGGGACTGAAGTATCTTCTGGATTGAGTACTACGACAACTTGATGTTTGCCTGTTTGACAATTTTCTGGTAACTGGATAGTCAAGCAGCGATCTTCAGAAATATCTATCTCTAGCTGTAAAGTAATCATTTTATCTATCTTTGGTCATTTTCTCCAATCTTGTTGCCTGGTTCAGGACTGACTAGAAGACCGATTGAGTATTCCTAGAAAACGGGTTTCTTGCAAGAATAACAACTCTCATATTAGCATTTTTCCCACAGAAACCCGGTTATCGCAGAGCTTGTAGTGGCGCGACACAGCTAATGACCAATTACTGGTGTCAACTGTCGAGGGGACTAGGAACGTTCCGATCGCCACTATTGATAAGGTGGGTATAAATCATAGTTGTCTTTACATCTTTGTGTCCGAGCAATTCCTTTACGGTACGGATATCGTAGCCATTTTCGAGCAGGTGGGTGGCAAAGCTGTGGCGTAGGGTATGGCAACTTCCAGGTTTAACAACGCCAGCTTGTTGCTTAGCTCGTTTTATCGCTCGCTGGATACAGTCTTCAGAAAGATGATGGCGGCGGATGGCTCCAGAGTGGGGATCTCGCGATCGCCGTGCCGCTGGAAACACGTACTGCCAGCCCCAATCTCGATTGGCATTGGTGTATTTTCGTGCCAAGTATTCGGGGAGTTCCACCTCTCCGTAACCATCAAGGAGTTCGAGATAATGAGCCCGTTTAGAGCGGGCAATTTGCTGGCGTAGGTCTGTTACAATGGAGTAGGGTAGCATGGTCACCCGGTCTTTTTTGCCGTTGCGTTTCCGAACAACGATTTGCCGATTGTCAAAGTCTACATCATTGACACGCAACCCCAGGCATTCACTCAAGCGCATCCCCGTCCCGTAAAGCAGTCGGATGACAATACTCTCGGTTCCTTCTTGGACGCAGGTCAAGATGGCTTTCACCTCATCGCGGGAAAATACGGTGGGAAGCCGTTGGGTTCGCTGCGGTCGATCGATCCTGTCGATGTCGGGTAAATTGAGATGCAGCACCTGACGGTAGAGAAACAGTAGGGCGCTGAGAGCAACATTCTGGCTAGAAACGGCGATCTGTTTGTCAATTGCCAAGTGAGAGAGATAAGCCCGAATCTCTGCAACTCCTAGATTCTGGGGATGGCGCTGGTGATGAAACTGGATGAAGTCGCGGATGTAGTAGAGGTAAGCGTTCTCAGTTTTAGGGCTGAAGCTTTTCCGGCAAGCAGATTGACTGACAAGCTCCTCGAGCTTGGGAGGATATAGAACTTCCATAAGTAGATGTCTGCTCGATCGCAGTACATTTACTTGGATGACGATTGAAAATGGTTTTTCTGAACGTTTTTGATGGGAGTTGCTGCGATCGGTAACAAAATTTAACAGAATGTCCTGATTGCTGGGGCTGTAGTGGAGTGTTCCCCATTTGCAGGATAACACCCCAATTTCCGGAGTTAGACTGCCAGTGCTTGAGATCGGGGTATCTGGAGAGTTATTAACTAGCAATAGTTGAGTTGTGAAGGATTGGGTGTGCTAATTCATGCCCAGCTACGCGAAAAACTTAATAAGTGAAGTAAAGGTCAACCTAAACAAACAGGAGAAGTAAAAATGAACGATCTAGTGGTCTTACCCGGAGGGGGGGAACTGGCATGCACTGTAATGCAGGTACAGCAAAATAGTATCTCTGTTGAAATGGCAACAGACGATGGTGCAAATAGGGCTAGGAATGCACACGGTGAAGGGCAGGTAGTGCAAGGTACAAACGGGTACAGAGTGAATTTCCCTCCTGCAGGAGATGCCAGACTACTATTATTTAATAGGAATTAATTGATTAAACAAACATTATGCTTCAGATATCAGGATAGCTGTTTCATGCCATCGACCTGTAGAGAGCTAACCCTATGAAAGGCACAACAGTCGAACGTCAGGCTCTAATCGATGTTGTGAATGCGCTCCCCGATCGCGCCTTGCTGGAGCTTGCCAGTTTTCTGGATTATTTGCGCTACAAAAATACTGCATCGTCACAAGCTACTCAGGATAGCAGCAATTTTCTACTTTCGATGACCAATCTTAGCAATTCTGACCCACTCAAGAGCGATCGCACAGAGCAGCGATCGCAACTACAGCAGGAGTTATAATTGCTAGGTGTTGTGCAGCGCCATTTACCGCGATCGCAGCAGGAGCGGTGGATGCTGTTGCGACAAAAGTTAGAGTAGGAGACGTTGACGGAGCGAGAGCATCAGGAGTTTTTCACCTACAGCGATCTGCTAGAGTCGTGGAATGCGGAGCGTGTGGAAGCAGTGATGGCGTTGGCAAAATTGCGAGGTGTGGAGTTTAAAGCGCTGTATCGGGAGCTAACACCTCAAAACATGAATCTGTGATTGCGATGTTGGCTTTGAATCGTCCGAGTGTGGTTAATTTGCGGCGAGTCTTGGTTATGGTGGGCGAGCATCCCGCTCAGGGGTAGCTAACCCGGATTTGTTATTAGGCGGGAGTAGTAACCACCAGCTCAATAATATTGCCATCTGGATCTTGAGTAAACAGAGCCGCTCGCCCAGAAGCGCTCATCTGGATGTCACAATTATGCTCCAGCAGCGATTTCTTAATCATCTCTAAGTCAGTTACCGAGAAAGCCATGTGGGGATTCCGTCCCCACTTTTGGGGGTTTTGTAATTTAGCTGAAGCAATGGGAGCAACGATTAAGTGAACTTGGAAATCTCCCAGCTGATACCAGACACCAGCATATTTTAAAGGTCGCTCGACTTTGTTCAATCCCAGTATATTGCCATAAAAATGCTCTGCCTTTTCCAAGTCAGAAACGAGCACGGCGGCATGAAGACATTTGGTAATGTGCATTTAAATGTGTCTAACCCCTAAAACCTATCTTATTTAGAATTTAGAATTTAGAATCAATTTTTGACTTAAAATCCTTACACAGCAAGGATTATATAATTTATTTTCGGTGAATTTACCACACTTAATGAGTTAAGGCAGCGGTATCTGCACTAACGTACTAAGAGCCATTTGCTTTAGGGAACGTGCTTTTACTATATATTAAGTGTTTGCAGTTTTGCTATACCACCAAGGCTTTGGCGCAGCTATGCTAGTTATCAATAAGCTCTCAGTATCTTAATATAGAGAACTGAGCGTAAATATAGTCCTCAAGGCTATCCAATCTTTTAATTGCAGTTCAAGGGTGAATGCTCTGCGTTCTCGAAACTCGTTCAAAAATGGATTTATCAGTATGAGTGAAATTACACAACAAGACAAAACTCGCGAAAGAATAGAAAATATTGACAAAATACGTGATATAATCTTTGGTTCTCATCAACGAGAATATGAGAGTCGCTTCGAGGAGCTAGAATCTAGTTTGTCAACCTTTGAAGCAGAGGTGCGCTCTCGCCTTGACCAACTTGAGCGTAGTGACAAGAACTTTTCTAAAACGATTGAAGCACTCGACGAAATAGTATATAAACAGACAACTTCCCTCAAAGGGGATATCTCAGCTACCAAAGACAAGCTCGAGCAAGATATTTTTAGTCTGAGAAGTCAGGTATTGCAAGAGTTAGAGAAAAGATTTAATCTTCTCAAAGATGACAAAACCTCCAAGAGTGAGATGGCAGACATTTTGATGGAGATGGGCTTGAGGCTACAAGGGACTACATTGGTTCCTGAGGTCAAAGAAGCAATTGAATCAGTTGCCGCCGAAGCAGAGGGAAAGAATGCTCTGCTGCTATTGGAGCAAAGTCAAACTTTGGAGTAGAATCTCACCCTTATACTACAATCAAGTCAACTACTACTCAATTATCGAGGGATTATAATTCTGAGGCGGACAGCTATGCTGGCGGAGTTGATGGATTGCAGGTGACGGAGATCACTATCATGACGGTATCAGACAAAAATCAGGCTGAGCTCAAGCAACAGTTGAATGTTGACTTAAAGTCACGAGAACTCAATTTCCCAACTGAAGAATCTCTAGATGATTTGCAAAGCTTAGTAGACGATCTCCAAGAATCTAGTTCTATTAACCAATCCAGCACAGATGTTCCTCACCAAGAGGATGAGAACAAATCTGGGACAAATCAGGCAAATGGCATGAATGGGAACAGGGTCAATCATAACCCTAGCCATTTAGAAAATCTGCCACCAACTGACTATAGCCAGGAAGAACCAGTAGCAAAGCTCACAAATGAGTCTCTTTCTCCTTTAGATGAGGCTACTCACAATGAGCAAAATTTACAGCTACCGCAGGATCAAGTCAAAAATTTATTGAAGTTGCTACGCCAGCTCGACTCAGATGATTCCGTCGAGCAACCAAGCTCAGAGGGAACTGTCCAACCAGATGAAAACGGCTCGTTAGCAGCTCAAAAAAATGGGACGGAGGGAGATAAAACTAATAATAGTTCTAGCCATCTAGAAAATCTGCCACCAACTGACTATAGCCAGGAAACAGAAACAAGGCTCAAGAGTCAGTCCCTTGCTTTCTCAGAGAATGTTACCCCTACCAAGCAGGATACTCAGGTTCCTGCTGAGGTAAAGAAGCTTTTGAGGTTTACCTCTACACTAGGGGCAACTAATGATATGGAAAGGGAGGATATTCCTGTTCTCCCTGAACCAGTCAGTGAGCCAGCAAGCCAAGAAGATGACAACTTGACTTCAGTAGTTCAGGAGCACGAAACTGTACCACAGGAACTGCCTACCAATGATTTTGATGAGATCATGAGGCTCCTCCAAAGACTAGTAGATCCTGACAAACTTGAACCCAGGCTCAGAGCACTTGAGCAAAACATTTATGAGCGCATTGATGAGTTAATTGAGCAAAATACCTCTAAAAATAGAGTAGCAATGGGAGAAGCGATCGCTGCAGCAATTCCCATAGCCATTTCCCAGCAGGTGAGTACATCTCCCAAGGAAATTGCCAATTCCCTCGCACCAGAAATGGCAGAGGCAATTAGAGAGCAGGTTCTCTTAGAAAGAGATGCCATGGTGGATGCTCTGTATCCGGTTATTGGCAGTACGATTTCTTCCTACATCGGCTCAGAACTCCGCGCCATTAACGAGCAAATTGAACATGCTTTCAGCGTCGATGCCGTATCTCGCAAAGTTCGTGCCAAGATACAAGGGGTTTCTGAGGCAGAGCTACTCCTGAAGGAAACGATGCACTCCCTCATCCGAGCCATTTTCTTAATTCATAAAAGCTCTGGCTTAGTGATTTCCGAGGTACAACCGTCTGAGGGGGAGAATCTAGAATCGGATATGGTGGCAGGTATGCTAACAGCAATCCGCAGCTTTGCTAATGACTGTATGGCAAACTCAGGTAATCTCTCAGAACTTGATGAAATCTACTATGGTACTTCCAGGATTATTTTAGAAGCAGCAGGATACTGCTACCTAGCAGTGGTAGTTGATGGGGAACCACCACCACTGTTAGTCAAGAAGATCCGGGAAACCCTGAGAAAAATTGTTGAGCATCATGGTGAAGAGATTAAGTCTTTTGAGGGGGATCCTGATACTATCCCGAAGCAGGTACATTCCTTAGTAGAAAGTTTAATTTATGAGCGGTTAGAAGAAAAGAAGCGTAAAATACCTGTTGCTTTCCTGGCAACAGGCTTAGCAGCTCTAGCCTTAATCTGTGTTCCTTTGGGAATTTATTGGCAAAAACGAAGCATTAACCGCAACCTTGAGTCAGATATTGAACTGGCCTTAGCCTATTCTGCACCAGAAGTATCAGTTTATCGCCTAAAAGTTGATGCTAATCAAAAGACAATGAAATTAGGAGGAAGAGTACCAAATGAGTATATGCGCCAGAAGGTGGAAAAACTTGCCAAGGAAGTTGCCCCCACCTTGGAAGTAGATAATAATATTGCCGTTTTGGATTTGCCTTCGGATCCAGTGTTGGCTGCACAAGAGGTAAAGCGGGTAGCCCATAACCTCAACCAAATGGAGGGGGTTGCCATTGCAGCTAAATATGTAGATGGTGCAGTGACTCTCAAGGGCAATATCAATGCTGGGGAAGATATTCCAGATCTCACCCAAACCTTTGAGCAGATTCCGGGAGTTAACTCAGTCAACAACACAACTAAAATCAAGCTACCAAAAATTGATACTACACTTTACTTCAAGGTGGATTCAGCTGAATTAAAAGCAACAGAGTTATCCAAGAAAATTCCTAAGGTTCGCGAATTTCTCGAGCGGTACCCCAAAGTTCATCTTCGATTAAAAGGTTATAGTGACCCTAGCAGCTTGCGTCCCATAGATGTAGATCAGTCTTTAGCAGAACGTCGTGCTAAAACTGTACAAGATATCCTCATTGAGCAAGGCATTGACCCTGAAAGACTGCAAGAAGTGTCTGGCACAACAGAACGTCCTCCTAATTGGAATTACTCCCAATCTACGGAGTTACATAGATGCGTCATATTTGAACCATTTATACCCACTAAAAATAAACAATAATTATGGCAACAATTTCTAAGAAAATTTGCTTGATAGGTGACTTTGGGGTGGGTAAAACTAGCCTAATTCGACGCTTTGTAGAACGCCAATTCAGTGATCAGTATCTTTCAACCGTGGGAGTGAAAATTTCTCGCAAAACCGTTGAATTAACTGAGTCAACAACTGAGAAAGTACAGCTGCTAATTTGGGATTTGGAGGGTCATACCAAATTCAAATCCATTGCTCCGACTTACTTAAAAGGAGCCAGTGGTGCTATAGTTGTCGGAGATGTTACCCGCCAGGAAACTATTGATAATATTCCCGAACGCGCCAAGTTATTTTTGGATGTTAATCCCCAGGGAATTATGATTTTTGCTCTGAATAAATCAGATTTGGTTGACGAAGAAAAATTGTCTAAAATGCCCCAATTCAAAAACTTAGAGCAAGTAGTAGCGACCTATCCAACTTCAGCAAAAACTGGATTATACGTTGACGAAATTTTTCAAAAATTAACTTACGCGATGCTCTAACTGGCATGAATGCCCTGTTAAATAAACTCCTATCCGTCCTTGCCCCAAATAGAGGGGAATACATAGAAATTGACCAGGACTTTAACATTATCTATGCCTCTACTGGGGTACAACGATTTGTTGATTGCCCAGATGACATTAATCAAGGACAGGATATACGTCTTGGGTTCCCTGAACTGTTCGGCGTTGAAGATATTCTTACCGAAATTCTGGCAGAGGAGCAAGAGAGTTTCGAGCTCAAAGGAATTGCTAGAACACCAAATAATAACTCTCCTATATACTTTGATATCCATATTCTCAACGACCTCGACCCAGAACCTGTAGAAAAAAAATTAATAGTCATTCTTGAAGAGGTTACAGAAAGAATGACTTTGGAGCAAAGTTTAATCCAAACAATTAATGAAACTAATTTGTTATCCAGTGCCTTGGCCGCTGCCAAAGATTATGTTGATAAAATTATCTCATCAATGGCAGATGCTTTATTAGTAACCAAGCCATCGGGAATTATCAAGACAGTAAATCAAGCCGCTCAAGATTTATTTGGTTATAGCGAAGCAGAATTAGTTGGCAACTCTATCTCTATGATTATTGCTGACAATAAATTTATCAGCAAAACTAATCATCCACCTTTTTTATTTAATGAAGTTTTGAATGATGTAGAAGTTATTTGTCAAACTAAATCTGGAGAAAAATTAGCGATCGCCTTTTCCTGCTCAGCTATTCAAACCGAAACAGAGGGCTTAGAAAATTTTATCTATATTGGTCGGGATATTACTGAGCGCCAACGCACCCAAAAGCGCTTGGCAGTACAGTACGAGACCACTCGCATCATGTCAGAATCTGCTACTTTATCGGAAGCAGCTCCAAAAATATTAGAAGTAATTTGTGAAAACTTGGAATGGGACTTAGGGGAAATTTGGGAGCCAGATCAGCAACCAGAAGAGACAGCAAATAGCAACAAGGAAGAAGATGCAATAGTACTAAGATGTGTGGAATCTTGGCTCAAGCCATCGATAACTATCCCAAACTTGATGGCTCATAGCCAGAAGACAACCTTTACCCCTGGTTTCGGATTACCTGGTCGTGTTTGGGCAAGCCGTTCCATCCATGGGCTGACTAATGTGATGTATGATGCAGAATTCTCTGAATCAAAGCCCATTTCCCAAGCACAACTGCAACAAGCTTTTGGTATTCCCCTCCTAGCAGACGGGAAAATTCTGGGAGTACTGACTCTGTTTAGTAGCGACGTTCAACAAGTTGATGAAGATTCACTCAAAACCATGGCCGCAATTGGTCGCCAACTAGGGCAGTTGATCAAGCGCAAACAAGCAGAAGAAGCACTGCGCCATCAACAGGAACAAACAGAGCGCCTATTACTCAACATCTTACCAAAGCCGATTGCCGAACGCCTGAAACAAGGGCAAGATACTATTGCTGAGGATTTTGCTGAAGTCACGGTTTTGTTTGCTGACATTGTAGGTTTTACTCAGCTCTCAGCTAGGATTTCGCCGCCAGAATTAGTAGAATTACTCAATGTCATTTTCTCCAAGTTTGACAAGCTAGCAGAACAGCACGATTTGGAAAAAATCAAGACGATTGGGGATGCCTACATGGTGGTGGGAGGCTTACCAAAGGTGAAACCCAATCATGCTGAAGCAATTGCTGAGATGGCAATGGACATGCAAGCCGCAGTAGCTGAGTTTAGCGAAGATATGGGACAGGAGTTCCACATCCGCATTGGCATCAATACTGGACCAGTAGTAGCGGGAGTGATTGGCGTTAGTAAGTTTATTTATGATTTGTGGGGTGACACAGTAAATACCGCCAGCCGCATGGAGTCCCACGGTTTAGCTGGTAGAATTCATCTAACAGCTAATACCTACAAACACTTGCGGGAGAAATTTGTATTTGAGGAGAGGGGTAAAATTCCAGTAAAAGGTAAGGGAGAGATGATTACTTACTTTCTCCTCGGTAGAAAGTAAACTCCTGGCTTGTAAGTAGGGAACAGAGAACGGGGAATAGGGAACAGAGAAGAAGCTACTGGATGCGATCGCGTCCCTTATCCAGGTAAGTGCGATCGCAATCTGATAGAGAGTAGTATGCCTCCTCTGACAGGCTTTTAAGGCTAAATCACTGTTCCATCAGGAATTACCGCATTCTTGAGTACAACGACAATGCCATTGCGAATGAAAAAGCCCTGTTGTTCACGCTCTGCTTCATCCACTCTGTCCTTGTTGATAATTCTCACATCGCGCCCAATGTGAGCATTTTTATCAATGATAGCGTGACGAATTATGGTATCTGCACCAATCCCTAAAGGAATATTATTGACCTGTAAATCGGATTGTTCCTCAGCAAACTGCTTGTAGAAGTCTGCCCCCATGATTAAGCTATCCTCAATAATGCAACCGGATTCAATCCGAGAGCGAATTCCCAAGACAGAGTGATTAATCTGGCAGTTTTTGAGAATGCAGCCATCTCCAATAATGGATCGGGTCACCTGGCAATCTAACAGCTTGCTCGGAGGCAAATAGCGAGCACGAGTGTAGATGGGAGCCTCCCTGTCATAGAAGCTAAATGCTGGCTGTGGTTGTTGAGTTAAGGCCAAGTTAGCCTGATAGAAGGCTTCAATCGTCCCAATATCTTCCCAGTAACCATTAAATAAGTAGGCTTGAAGGTTATAGTCCTTCGCCGACGCTGGAATAATTTCTTTGCCGAAGTCTGTCTGTTCAGGGTTGGCTTGGAGCAGCTGACCCAAAACCTCTTTTTTGAATACATAAATCCCCATTGAGGCAATGTAAGGATTTTTCTTTGCTTGTTCTGCTGTTAGTCCTAGGGTAGTAGTATCTACCTGCATTTTTGTGAGGGCATCCCCTGTGGGTTTTTCACTAAAGTCAACTACCTTGCCGCTTTCCTCATCAATTTTCATCAAGCCAAAACTGCTGGCTCGTTTCTCATCAATGGGAACCACAGAAAGGGTGATATCTGCTCCAGTTTCTCGATGGCGCTCGATAAACAGTCGATAGTCCATTCGGTAGAGATGATCTCCTGACAAAATCAGGTATTCATCAACGTCCCAATCCTGTAACATCCAAAGATATTGACGAACAGCATCTGCTGTACCTTGGAACCAACTGGGGTTCTCTTTCGTTTGTTGAGCTGCTAGTACCTCCACAAACCCTTCAGCAAATCCAGAGAAGTTGTAAGTACGGGCAATATGGCGATTGAGGGAAGCTGAATTGAATTGGGTCAGCACATAGATTTTCAGAATATCTGAGTTGATGCAGTTACTGACTGGAATATCAATCAAGCGGTACTTACCTGCTAAAGGAACCGCTGGTTTAGCTCGCATTTTGGTCAATGGATAAAGACGGGTGCCAGCTCCACCCCCCAGAATAATGCCTAAGACTCTTTTCACAAAAAACCTCTTGGATGCCAGTGAACTCTCAAATATAGTGTCTGATTGTGTGGGGAAGTTTTCAAGAGGCTAAGGCTTTTTTTTCCAAACAACAAATGACAAATGACAAATAACAAATAACAAACAACAGTTAATCAAGCTTGAGGAGCCATGATGAAGCCATAAGGCAAACTATGGCGAGTTTGAGGGTGCCCAGGTGGAACCATAAGTGAGATTTTATGGTTGCGTTTAGCTATGAGTACTTCTTTGTCAAAGATGAACTCGCTGTAATCTGCTAAGTTATCTAGTCCCAGCAAATTCAGGATAATCTCGGCTGCTAGCCAAGTGGTGAGTTTGATACATACCTTTTTCCACTGTCTTTTCATTACTCGTTGCCTACTGAGGTTGGTGGTTCAGGTCTAGCACTTACTCTTAGAAAGCATTCAGTAGTCTCAGGTAAGTCGCTTAATTCCTGGAGTCTGTTAAATCCCTAATTGCTCACTTCAGTTTTTTAGCCCTGGTCTCTGGATAGTGTTAAAAAACTTTTCGCGCACAGGAAATGAGAACCCTCTATTTCATTACTGACCTTAAGTTAGCTTAAGTTTTGTAAAGAATATAACACACAAAGGAGCCAGTAATGTAAATTTTTGATGAACTAAATTCACAATCTGCCGTTTTTCAGTTATAGAGATCTGGGATTGGGCAGGGGAGAGCTGAAAATACGGCTTTTTTACATTGATGATTGGTGAACCTATTAGCTTTGTTTAGGCAAACGATAAGAAATCAACTAGGTATGAACTACCAGTAGTTGTGCCTTGTCTGAGACCTTTGGGAGATATACTGAGTAAGTGGAGCAAGGAGCAAAAGGTGAGCTAAGTGCATTGGGAAAGACTTGCCACAATTAAAACGCGACCGTGCGACGCATGGCATTTGAAGTTTGAGGAGTGTCTTGAGGACCCCGATGGGCGGCGCACCACTCGCTATGAAGGTCAGAAACAATTTCTTTCCCTCTGTCCTTCTGCCCTGGAGCCCTCTGCCTTGTTTCTTCAGAGCCCCCGACGGGCGGTGCACCGCCCGCTACGAAGGTCAGAAACAATGTTAAATCCTCTTCCCTTCTGCCTTCTGCCTTGTTTCTTGAAAGCACCTATAAACCTAGCAATATTACCTTTGCGCTACTAGTACCTTATGAATCCAGGAATTGACCTCCAAGGAATTTTTATTCAAACTCTCAGAGATTTGGGTATCCCAGCTGGTACAGCTAAAGCTATTTGGATGCCACTACCAATGTTCCTCATGATTATCGGTGCAACTGTGGGCGTTTTGGTGGTTGTCTGGCTAGAACGGAAGATTTCTGCTGCAGCACAACAACGAATTGGACCAGAATATGCTGGACCGCTGGGTGTTCTTCAACCAGTAGCAGATGGTATCAAACTAGTCTTTAAAGAAGACATTGTCCCTGCCAAATCTGACCCATTACTGTTCACCCTCGGGCCAGTTCTCGTCGTTATCCCTGTGTTTCTGTCTTATTTGATTGTGCCTTTTGGACAGAATCTAGTGATCACAGATGTGGGAACGGGAATATTTTTGTGGATTGCTCTATCGAGCGTTCAGCCGATTGGCTTACTGATGTCAGGCTACGCCTCTAACAATAAGTATTCCCTCTTAGGAGGTTTGAGAGCCGCAGCACAATCGATTAGTTACGAGATTCCTTTGGCATTGTCAGTACTGGCAGTTGTCATGATGTCCAACAGCCTCAGCACCATCGATATTGTTCAACAGCAATCAGGTTATGGCATTCTAGGCTGGAACGTTTGGCGTCAACCAGTTGGTTTCCTGATCTTTTGGATTGCTATCCTAGCAGAGTGCGAACGACTCCCCTTTGACCTTCCTGAAGCTGAAGAAGAACTGGTTGCTGGTTATCAAACCGAATACGCAGGGATGAAATTTGGTTTGTTTTATGTCGGTTCCTACGTTAACTTGGTTCTGTCTGCCCTACTGTTTGCTGTTCTCTACCTCGGTGGCTGGGAATTCCCCCTGCCTCTTGATAAATTAGCTGGCTGGCTAGGCGTCAGTGAAACCAGTTCTTGGCTTCAGATAGTCACCGCATCTTTGGGCATTATGATGACTTTGCTCAAAGCCTACTTGCTGATCTTTATTGCGATTCTGCTACGTTGGACAGTTCCCCGTGTGCGTATTGACCAGCTGCTCAATCTGGGATGGAAGTTCCTGCTGCCAATTTCCCTGGTGAATCTCCTGCTGACTGCTGCTCTCAAATTAGCATTTCCCATCGCTTTTGGTGGTTAGTCAGTGGTCATAGTTGATTGCTAATTATTAATTATCAGTAGCAATTTTCCACTAGTCATTAACAAACGACAAAGAGCTTGAACAACCAGCACAAACAATTATGATGAAGTTCCTCAAACAAGTTAGCGACTACGCAAAAGAAACTGTTCAAGCTGCACGTTACATTGGTCAAGGTCTATCTGTAACCTTTGACCACATGCAGCGGCGTCCTGTAACAGTCCAATATCCTTACGAAAAACTGATTCCTTCTGAGCGGTATCGAGGTCGGATTCACTTTGAGTTCGACAAATGTATTGCTTGTGAAGTCTGTGTTAGAGTTTGTCCGATTAACCTACCAGTAGTAGACTACGAATTTGACAAAGCTAGCAAGAAGAAAAATCTCAAGCACTACAGTATAGATTTCGGAGTTTGTATTTTTTGCGCTAACTGCATTGAATACTGTCCAACTAACTGTTTGTCAGCTACTGAAGAGTATGAGCTTTCCTCTTATGATCGTCATGAACTCAATTATGACAACGTGGCTCTAGGACGTTTACCCTACAAAGTTACTCAAGATCCGATGGTTACTCCCTTGAGAGAATTTGCCTATTTGCCAAAGGGTGTTAATGACCCCCACGATTTACCAGCGGGTTCTCAACGTGCAGGTTTGCGTCCAGAAGAAATTGTCGAGCAGATGCCATCTAAGGAAGAAGAAGGAACTTCCACATAAGGGACTTCCCAATTCCCATTTTACGAAAAGCAAGGGGAGCTTGGGAACTAGAGCGATACATAGTGAGGAGATTAAGTAATTGTGAATCTAGCCGAAGGCGTTCAAATTGTTTCAGTTGGTCTACTATCTGTAATGATGCTTGGGGCTGCTTTAGGAGTAGTCCTAATTAATAACATTGTCTACTCAGCTTTTTTACTCGGTGGTGTTTTTGTCAGCATCGCTGGTTTATATCTTTTGCTTAATGCTGACTTTGTGGCAGCGGCACAAATATTGGTTTATGTGGGAGCAGTTAATGTTCTGATTTTGTTTGCCATTATGTTGGTGAACAAACGACAAGATTTTACTCCTGTGGCTAAAAGTTGGATTCGCAAAGTCTCAACAGGGGTAGTTTGTCTTGGTTTATTCGCTCTTCTCGGAACAATGGTGCTGGCAACAAGCTGGTCTCTTTATAGTGGACCTGCTGTTATTGGTCAGAGTTCTGTTACAGAGATTGGTATGCATTTCTTCAGTGACTTTTTGCTGCCCTTTGAGCTAGCTTCTGTGCTGTTGTTGATGGCCATGGTAGGGGCAATTATTCTAGCACGTAGAGATTACATTCCTGAAGAGATGATTTCTAGAGATACTGAAATTACCACAGCTTCAACTTTGCCAGAACGTCCCAGTGTTCGTGAGTTGGCTTCAGTCGCTGGTGATTCTAGTAAGTTGCCACGTTAAGGCGCTCCATTATCTAATTTTTGTTAACAACTCCGAGAAAATTCATGCAACTTCAGTACTTCTTACTTCTAGCTGCTGCTCTATTCTGTATTGGTATTTATGGCTTAATTACTAGTCGCAATGCTGTGCGAGTGCTGATGTCCATTGAGCTCATGCTAAATGCGGTAAACCTGAATTTAATGGGTTTTTCTAACTTTATGGATCCAGTAGGGATTAAAGGTCAGGTTTTTACTGTATTTGTTATTACTGTAGCAGCAGCAGAGGCAGCAGTAGGTTTAGCCATTGTACTAGCGATCTATCGCAACCGCGATACGGTGGATATGGAGCAATTTAATCTCCTAAAATGGTGAGTTTTGCTCCTAATCTGAAAATAGACAAGGGGACGCATGGACACACCAGACGCTGAGATGGGGAGATGGGGGGATAGGGAGGCAAAGGAGAACTAATGATTTGAGAGGATAATTAGCTAGAAATTCCAACCAAAATTTCCCTCACCCCTCACAGATGTCATTTGAGTGCTTGAGAGTTTAGTATTGGGGAAGTCTGTCAGGCTATATTACAACAAGTTCAGACTGCCAATTCTGCTTTACATTTTGTAAAAAATATCTAAGCTAGACTATTCAGCGCCGCTGCTATTTAAGTAAACTCCTATGACAACCCTCGTCATTGTTGAATCTCCTACTAAAGCACGTACCATTCGTAACTATCTGCCCTCCGGCTACCGTGTCGAGGCGTCTATGGGTCATGTGCGTGATCTTCCCTCTTCTGCAGAAGAAATTCCCGAAGCAGTAAAAGGGGAAAAATGGGCGCAGTTGGGGGTAAATGTAAATGCTAGTTTTGAACCTTTGTACGTTGTTCCCAAGAACAAAAAGAAAGTAGTCAATGAGTTGAAAGAAGCTCTCAAAGGGGCTGATGAGCTAGTGCTTGCGACAGATGAAGACAGAGAAGGAGAAAGCATTAGTTGGCATTTACAGCAACTACTGAAGCCAAAAGTTCCCACTAAGCGGATGGTGTTTCATGAAATCACCCAAGAAGCGATTCGTGAGGCATTGAAAAACTGCCGTGATACTGACAAGCGCCTGGTACATGCCCAGGAAACAAGGCGAATTTTAGATAGGCTTGTAGGCTATACCCTTTCTCCTCTGCTCTGGAAAAAAATAGCCTGGGGTTTATCTGCTGGGCGGGTGCAATCTGTCGCTGTACGGCTGTTAGTGAAGAAAGAGCGTCAACGTCGAGCTTTCCGCCAGGGAAGTTATTGGGACTTGAAAGCAACTCTGGAGAAAGAGAAAGCTCCTTTTGAGTCACGGTTGTTTACCCTCGCAGGTACCAAAATTGCTACTGGTAGCGATTTTGACCCCAATACAGGTCAAATTATTGAGGGGCGGAAGGTAAAGTTGCTCAATGAAGCGGAAGCTCGAGAGCTTCAAGAACGCCTGACGGATAAAACTTGGACGGTGACAGAAATAGAAGAGAAACCAGTCACTCGCAAACCAGCTCCACCTTTTACTACTTCTACCCTACAACAAGAAGCAAACCGGAAACTGCGTTTGTCTGCTCGTGAGGCAATGCGGATAGCTCAAAATCTGTATGAGCAGGGTTATATTACCTATATGCGGACAGATTCGGTACATTTGTCCGAACAAGCGATCGCGGCTGCACGTAGTTGTGTTGAGCAAAAGTACGGCAAAAAATACCTCTCTCCCAAACCCCGTCAATACACCACTAAAAGCAAGGGAGCTCAAGAAGCTCATGAGGCAATTCGCCCAGCAGGCAAAACCTTTCGCACACCGAAAGAAACTGGCTTGGGGGGCAAAGAACTGGCTCTCTACGACTTGATTTGGAAACGCACCGTTGCCTGCCAAATGGCCAACGCGCAGATTACGCAAATCACGGTGCAGCTACAAGTAGAGGATGCAGGATTTCGCTCAACGGGTAAGCGCATCGACTTCCCCGGTTTTCTCCGAGCTTATGTGGAAGGTTCTGATGACCCCGATGCTGCCCTTGAAGACCAAGAAGTGATTTTGCCTCCCCTCAAAGTAGGAGATCATCCCAATTGCAAGGAACTAGAAGCTGTTGGGCACGAAACTCAGCCCCCAGCCCGTTATACTGAAGCATCTCTAGTCAAAACCTTGGAACAAGAGGGTATCGGTCGTCCTAGTACCTACGCCAGTATCATTGGTACAATCAGCGATCGCGGCTATGCCCAGATGAATAAAAATGCCTTGATCCCTACCTTCACTGCTTTTGCAGTTACTAGTCTCCTAGAAAAACATTTTCCTGACTTGGTAGACACTGGTTTTACCGCCAAGATGGAGCAAACCCTGGATGAAATTTCTACCGGAGAAGCAGAATGGCTTCCCTATCTAGAGCAATTTTATAAAGGAGAAAAAGGTCTAGAACACCAAGTCAAAGTCAGGGAAACCGAGATTGACCCCAATGTTGCCCGTACTGTTGAACTTGAAGACCTAGAGGTTAAAGTCCGCATCGGTAAATTTGGTCCCTATATTGAGGTAGAGAATGGTCACGGTCCGGTGACAGCTTCGATTCCCAAAGATCTTACCCCAGCTGACCTAGACCCAGAGCAGGTTCAGGTGCTACTCAAGCAGAAAACTGAAGGACCAGAGAAGTTGGGAGTTCACCCAGAAATCGGTGAGCCGATTTTTCTACTCATTGGCAGTTATGGGCCTTATGTCCAGTTAGGGGAAGTAACAGAAGACAATAAGAAACCCAAACGGGCTTCTTTACCTAAAGGGGTCAATAAAGAAGATGTCACCCTGGAAATGGCAGTAGGATTACTGTCCTTACCTCGTCTGTTAGGCGAACACCCTGCAACCAGCTGCAAAATTAAGGCAGGGTTAGGACGCTTTGGTCCCTATGTGGTTCATGACCAAGGTAAAAATGGGAAAGACTACCGTTCTCTCAAAGCTGGTGATGATGTATTGACAATTAACCTAGAACGTGCCCTAGAACTGTTAGCTCAGCCGAAGAAATCACGGGGCGGGAATCGCACTAAAACTAAAACAGCTTTAAAAGAATTGGGCAATCACCCAACAGATAATGAGCCAATCAATATCTACGATGGTCCCTATGGACCTTATGTTAACCACAAAAAAACTAATGCTTCCCTGCCAGAAGGTAAATCTTTAGAGGATATAACTCTAGAAATGGCACTGGAACTATTAGCAGCTAAGTCATCTACGAGGAAGTCTACCAGTAGGTCTAGTAAATCCACTGGTACAACCAAGAAAACTGCAGCGAAAAAGACTCGGAAAACCTCTAGTGGTACCAAAAAAACTTGAAGTAATTGAAAATAGGTGTTAGGTCGAAAGAAAAGTCATGCATGTCTTTATTCTTACCCTCGGTTCACGGGGCGATGTTCAACCCTACGTAGCTTTGGGCAAAGGTTTAAAAACTGCAGGGCATAAGGTGACTCTCTGTACGAGTGTTAGATTTCAATCGTTCATCACAGAACATGGTTTGAACTATGGCTATATGAACGATGAGATGATGCAGTTGATGGATTCGGCACAAGGGCGGGATGTAATGGAAAATACGACCAACCTGTGGGAAGTCATCAAAGCGACACGCAGATTGTCTCAACAAGTGGCTCCTATGCAACAGAGGATACTCTGTGATAGCTGGAATGCTGCCCAAGCAGCTAATCCTGATGTGATCATCTTCCATCCCAAGGCTTATGGGGGACCTCATTTTGCCGAAAAGTTAGGCATTCCTGTGCTCATGGCGATGCCTTTACCAATGCTGGTACCGACGGCAGAATATCCGAATATGGGCTTTCCTACTTGGCAACTAGTGCAGCGCAGCGGAAATAATCAAAGCGTGAAAAAAGGTCAAAAAGCTTACCGTACAAGCTTTCTTCCCTCCTGCCTCCTGCCTCCTGCCTTCTGCCTTCTTGCACTAGGGGGCTGGTATAACAAACTGAGCTATCAGTTTGTCAATAGATTAATGGCATTTTCAGCGGGTAAACCTGTTAAGATATGGCGGAAAGAACATCATCTGCCACCCCAGCCAAGATTTGATATTTTGCATACTAATACTGGGGAACAGATTCCTGTGTTGCATTGTTACAGTAGTTATGTGGCTCCTAAACCCACTGACTGGCCGGAGAGTGTAGTAGCTACTGGCTATTGGTTTTTAGACCAACAGGATACATGGCAACCTCCTAGGGAGTTACAAGACTTCCTGAATCAGGGGAGTCCCCCTGTCTATGTTGGGTTTGGCAGTATGGCAGGGCGTGATCCAGAGCGGTTGACGCAAATTGTGATCAATGCTCTACAACAGGCGAATGTGCGAGGCATTATTGCCACTGGCTGGGGAGGATTAGTGACGGATAAGTTACCTGAGACGATTTTCAAAATTGATCAGGTTCCCCACGATTGGTTGTTTCCTAGGATGGCAGCAGTGGTACATCATGGGGGAGCAGGCAGCACTGCTGCTGGTTTACGGGCAGGTTGTCCGACAATTATTTGTCCCTTCTTTGGTGATCAGCCATTTTGGGGGCAGCGAGTTTATGCCTTGGGAGTGGGTAGTGCACCGATTCCCCAGAAGAAATTAACGACTGAGAAGTTGGCTAGGGCTATTCGAGAAGTGACAATAAACCCAAGCATTCGACAAAATGCCCAAGCGCTCGGTGAAAAGCTGCGACAAGAAGATGGCATTGCAATAGCGATCGCCCTGCTAGAGGGTCAATTCAGTAATAATAAAATAAGTATTTAGGTAGTAATTATACCCCACGGAGTCTCTTTGCTAACGCTACACTGAATAAAGACAACTTTTGAAACATCTATCTTACGGTTTGAGCTTACCGGAGCTATAATCTGTGCGAGTGGAGCCGTAGGAGTGTCAAACCTGAGTTAAACTAAATTTCAATAACTCAACTCGTCGGTAAAAATTTAGCAAGGAAGCTCTTAAATCTATGCCAGCACAGCTACTGATTGTAAAAAGTATTGCTCAATTCTTCGAGCTTTACATGATTCTCCTAGTGGTTAGAATTTTGTTAACCTGGTTTCAAACTTTCAACTGGGCGAATCAAGTTGCTTCTGTCTTAAGTCCCGTCACAGACCCCTACCTGAACATTTTCCGTTCATTTATCCCACCACTTGGTGGTCTGGATTTTTCTCCTATCATTGCGATTTTTGTTCTACAAATACTAGCTCAATTGTTTGTTTCTGCAGCTAATTCAATCGTACCAGCATTCTGAGAAGACACCTAGCCACGCGCTGAGCTGCATAATATAGAAGTTTCCATCTACGTTAAGCACAGAGTTTATCGCTTGGAGCCAGTAGACAGGAGGTAGGGGTAAGATGTACCTCATTAAGGTGCCAGGTCCTGTAAATAGGGAGGAAGGAAAAACTTGTTTCCTCTGTTCCCTGTTCCCATAACTAACTATCACTCGGCTCAGCGACGAACTCTGCCGCTAAAACCAGAAGCTTTAAACTGCTTTAGTTGTAGCGGCGTTGGTTGAGTAGATGACACGGTAATCCTAATTTCAAAATCACTGACGCCCGGTGGTACCTCATCAATCGAACCTAGACGACTACGATTCTGCATCACTGGATTGCCATTAGCATCGTAGATGCGACCAAAAATGTCAGCATTGACAACTAATTTGCCAGACTTGTTAGTGGCTTTGCCTGTAACGAGGAAGCAACTAGCTGCTCTTCCAGAACCAATACCAGGTATTAATGTCGCTTTTGATAACTCTGGGGAACATTCACGGTAAGAAAGATCTGAGAGTTGAATCTGGGTTAAAGCTAGAGCAGGGGGAGTAAAAAAACAACTAGCAGCTAAAAAAATACAAGCAGTAGTAGTGGTAGCTAACCAACCTCGAAATCCCATAGGTTTGTTGAAAATTTTATTGTACTCTCAGCTTAGCGTGAATTGGTCATTGAGTAGGCTCTTTACTATTGCAAGAGTGCCTATTGCCTATTGCCCATTGGTGACAAGTTAAGGCAAAATCTTCGTTGTCAAGGGAATGGAGAATGGAGAATGGAGAATGGAGAATGAAGAATGGAGAATGGAGAATGAAGAATATAGATTTTTTTGTCCAAAGTCCAAATTAGGAATTAAAGAGAAGTTAGATAATAGTGAAATCAGCCTGCATCAAATTACTACTATCTACGTTATTGAGTTGATTTTACCAATACTCGTAGGTTGGGTTGACGTAAGGAAACCCAACATTATGTCAGGTGTTGGAGTTGGGTTGCGCTACCCTTAACCCAACCTACTATTTATTATCGGAGGGGGTGAGCGAAATTTTGGTTGGGATTTTCGAGCTTTGTATCCTCTCAAATTATTAGTTCTCCTTTGTTTCCCTATCTCCCCATCCCCCCATCCCCCCATCCTTTTTTTCGCTCACCCTATCGGAGGTGACAGCCCCAACCAGAGGTGGCAGTGGGGAGTTGAGCTACCAGCTCTATGTGTCCTTTTTCATTGACAATCCAACCTTGAGCTTCTATCAGTTTTCCAAAGGTTGTTGTGGGTAAATCAGTGGCATCAGTTGAAGCTTTCTTGGGCAATCGCACATATTCCCAAAGGTCCTGCTACCAAGGGGTTCTGTCGGGTCTGGTGGTAAGCCGCCCCGTCCGGTGTTGATAAAGCTACCTGCTGATTGGCTTCCTCCCACTTGACAACTTTGGTTGATTTGGGAAGTGACAGTGTCCGCCAGTAATTCGGATAATTATTGGGATACATCCACAGGCGAGGGCAATCTGACATCCACAGGGGAGAGCAAATTACACTGGAAGGGTCATCCAAGCGTACGATATCTGTCGCAATAATCCTAACTCCCCCAGCATTCCCTTCTCTACGAGTGCTGGTATTTAGTGAAGCACCATTAGTAACCTCCATTGTACTGGAAGAGCCATCCAAGACTACTGTATCACTAGCTCTAATCGTCACACTTCCAGCATTCCCTTCTCCACGAGTGCTGGTATTTAGTGAAGCACTATTAGTAAGATCCAGGGAATCAAGCGTAATCTCAATTACATTACTATCATCTATACCATAACCAAAACAAAAGGAAAAGACTCTATTCTCAATCAAGCTAGACTCGGAGACATTCACTTCCCCCATAGCATTAATTTCAATATCTCCAGCTTGGCTGTCAACCGATCCATTAAGTAAGACATCGGCTCTAGCTATATCATTGGGAAAACTTAAGCTGAGATTATTACCATCCGCATTCAGCTCAACTTTTCCTGGTAAAGAATTCTCACCAACTTCAAGGGTATTATCCGGAACGATATTGCTCTGAGCTAAAGCACGATTTCCCAGTGAAAAAACTACACCACTAATCCCTACCACTACTGCGATCGCTAACTGCCAGCAACGATGCTGACAACGACAAGGCTTGTGTAAAGTTTTCCTTCTCAAAGGTTGGGAAAGATGACCATAGTCCAGGTCAACTTTACGGCAGCTCAATAAACTTTCAATGCACTTTTGCTGAATCATCAAAGTTATTAGGGAATCTTTTGACTACATATGTTATCAGTAGCTTATTTTGCTGTTACTGTACCAAGGAAATTATCATACTTCTAGTAGAGAATTCAACCTTAAAAGGTAAGAAGATTTATAACAATAACCATGTGTTATAGCAGTCGCCAGGGTGGTTAAGATCTTCTCAGGTAGGGCAAGTTAACAAGGGGCTGCCATCCGCTTTCCGAGGTTGCTATATGTATCTCTGATAGAGCAAGGGAGTGACGGTAAACTACTGCATAACTGGCAAAAAAACTACGTAAATTTACGTATTTCTTAGAAATTACACCAACTCGAAAACTGATTTTATCGGAGGCTACAACCCCATTGAGAAGTGGTAGCCGGGAGCTGAGCTACTAACTCTATGTGTCCTGTTTCATTAACAATCCAGCCTTGGGCTTCTATTATTTGCCCAGACGGTGTTGTGGGTATATAAGCAGCATCTTTTGAGGTTGCGGTTGGCAGTTGTACATCTTCCCAAATATCATTGCTGCCGAGGGGTTCTGTCGGATCTGGAGGTAAGCCGCCACGCCCGGTGTTGATAAAGCTACCTGCTGATTGACTTCCTCCAGCTTGACAGCTTTGGTTAAGTTCGGAAGTAACGGGTTCAGTTGGTAACTCGGATAATCCTTGGGTGACATCAATGGGGAAAAGCAGATTGAGTATAAACTCACCATCTAAGCCAAATTCAGAGCTAGCGGTGATATCACTTAAGGGAGTAAGGCGATCGCGAAATTGCAAACCAAAGATACCCTGAGTAGTAATGGTAATATTTCCTCCCTTACCGTTGAAAGCATTGGCGGTAATGTCGCTATTTTCTCTGGGGACACCGACAACAAAATCAGCATTGATGGTGATGTCACCCCCATCCCCACCAGCACCAGCAACTCCTGCGGTGGTGGAAATATTGCTATTGTCGCGCATAAGTAATAAATCCCCCACTTGCAGAGTAATATCGCCACCGTCACCGGATAGGGTAGTGGTGTTGATAGTACTGCGATTAGTTTCCAGGTTTTGGCGAGTATTAATAGTGATGTCCCCAGCTGTGCCAGTTCCTAGACTTTGGGAGGAGAGCAAGGCATCGTTTAAGGAAAGTGAGCCAGTACTAATCTGAATCACACCGCCTTCACCTACTGCTCTTGGTGCTACTACGCTTGCAACACCACTGTTTTCTCCATTACTACCAACACCATCAAAGCGTACTGTATCAGTAGCACTAATCTTCACTCCTCCGGCATTTCCCTCCCCAAAGGTACTAGAGGATAGTACAGCACCATTAGTGACTTCCAAGGAGCCAGCGGTAATCTCAATATCACCACCATCACCTACCGCTCCGGCTTCCAGTGTGCTGAAGGCAGCACTGGGACCTCCAGTACGCCTAACACCATCAAAACGTACTGTATCAGTCGCCGTAATCTTCACATTACCTGCATCTCCCTCTCCAAGGGTACTAGAGGCTAATGCAGCACCATTAGTGACTTCCAAGGAGCCAGCGGTAATCTCAATATCTCCACCATCTCCCACTGCTCCGGCTTCCACTGTGCTGAAGGCAACACTGGGACTTCCAGTACTACTAGCACCATCAAAACGTACTGTATCAGTCGCAGTAATCTTCACATTACCGGCATCTCCCTCTCCAGAGGTACTAGAGGATAGTTGGGCACCATTAGTAACTTCTAGGTAGCCAGCGGTAATCTCAATATCTCCACCATCTCCCACTGCTCCGGCTTCCACTGTGCTGGCAGCAAAACTGGGACTTCCATTACTACTAACACCATCAAAACGCACTGTATCAGTTGCAGTAATCTTCACATTACCTGCATCTCCCTCTCCAAGGGTACTAGAGGATAGTCGAGCACCATTAGTGACTTCTAGGGAGCCAGCGGTAATCTCAATATCATCACCATCACCTACTGCTCCGGCTCTCACTATGCTGAAGGCAGCACTGGAAAATCTAGTACTACTAGCACCATCAAAACGTACTGTATCAGTCGCAGTAATCTTCACCCCCCCAGCATTCCCCTCTCCAAAAGTACTAGAGGATAGTACAGCACCATTAGTGACTTCCAGGGAGCCAGCGGTAATCTCAATATCATCACCATCACCTACTGCTCCGGCTCCCACTATGCTGAAGGCAGCACTGGAACGTCCATTACTGCCAACACCATCAAAACGTACTGTATCAGTCGCCGTAATCTTCACCCTCCCAGCATTCCCCTCTCCAAAAGTACTAGAGGATAGTTGAGCACTATTAGTGACTTCCAGGGAGCCAGCGGTAATCTCAATATTACCACCATCACCTACTGCTCCAGCTTCCACTGAGCTGAAGGCAGCACTGGAACGTCCATTAGTGCCAACACCATCAAAACGTACTGTATCAGTCGCAGTAATCTTCACATTCCCTGCATTCCCTTCTCCCTCAGTTTCGGCAAATAGTCGAGCACCATTAGTGACTTCCAGGGAGCCAGCGGTAATCTCAATATCACCGCCATCACCTACTGCTCCGGCTCTCACTGAGCTGTTAGCTAAACTTAAAAGTCCATTAGTGCCAACACCATCAAAACGTACTGTATCAGTCGCAGTAATCTTCACATTCCCTGCATCTCCCTCTCCAGAGGTACTAGAGGATAGTTGAGCACCATTAGTGACTTCTAGGGAGCCAGCGGTAATCTCAATATCTCCACCATCACCTACCGCTCCGGCTCCCACTGAGCTGAAGGCAGCACTGGAACGACTAACACCATCAAAACGTACTGTACCAGTCGCAGTAATCTTCACATTACCTGCATCTCCCTCTCCAAGGGTACCAGAGACTAATCCAGCACCATTAGTAACTTCCAGGGAGCCAGCGGTAATCTCAATATCTCCACCATCTCCCACTGCTCCTGGTTCTACAAAGCTCACAGCAACACTGGGACTTCCAGTACTACTAGCACCATCAAAACGTACTGTATCAGTCGCAGTAATCTTCACATTACCTGCATTCCCCTCTCGAGAGGTACTAGAGGATAGTTGAGCACCATTAGTAACTTCCAAGGAACCAGTAGTAATCTCAATGTCTCCAGCATCGCCAATGCCTAATACGACATTGAGAATGAAGCTCGACTCGGAGATAGTTATTGTATCCGTAGCATTAATTTCGATATCCCCAGCTGTGTTGTCAACCGAGCGATTACCTGTTGCTATCCCTGTAAAGAGAGAGCTTCCTCCCAAAATATCTACCGTTTGGGCATTAATCGCAATACTACCATCACCCCCAGCAATGGTAACAATCTCAGCTCCATTAGTCAGTGAGACATCAGCTCTAGTTACATCATCAGGAAAACTTAAGCTGGGATTATTACCATCTGCATTCAGCTCAACTGTCCCCGCTTCTGATAATCCTCCTAACTCAACTCTACCCCCCGGAGCCCTCAATACTCCGCCATCTAAGCTCACATCTCCACCTAAGAGCAACAAACTCTTTCCTTCTATAACCTGAAGTCCACTTAATAATGGCAATTCGTCATTAATAAAACCCCCCAGCACCGGAGTCGTAGCAGTAGAGCGGTTGACAATTTCGGCTTGATTAGAGAGGCGGTTAAAAAAGAAGGCATCAGGATTAATGTTAAGTAAGTTACTGCTGTCAGGTTCCGAAGCACTGAATCTTCCGGTATCACCCAACCCTACTGCATTAGCTGTGGTTGCGACAAACGAACCACCTACATCTAGTTTTGAGTCTTCCCCAAAGATAATGCCATTGGGATTAATCAGAAATAAATTCGCATTGGATGGTGCTATTGCACCACCCACAATCTCAAAAGTACCAAGAGTACCCAGAATCTCAGAAGGGTTACCACCTGTTACCCGTGCCAAAATATTCTCGATAGCTGCATCAGGACTAAGGAAATAGGCTCCTCTATCTAAAGCAACATTGAACTCCAGGAAACTGTGGAAGAGATTTTGACCCCGTCGTGCTCCGCCAGTAATTCTATCAATCAAACCCAAATTCTCAACAACAGAATTTTCCCCAGCTCCGAGGGTATCATCCGCCTCTATATTTCTTGGCTGCTGAGCAAAAGCACGATTCCCCAACAAAGCGACTGCACCACCAATCCCCACCACTATTGCGAGAGCTAACTGCCAGCAACGACGCCGCCAACCACAAGGCTGGTGTAAAGTTTTCCCTCTTATATCAAGCTCGGATAAACAGTTATCATTCCCTTCTGCCCTCTGCTCCCTGCCTTCTGCCTTGTTCTCACCATAGTGTAAGTATTCTACCGAACTTGATATCAAAGGTTGGGAAAGATTACCAGAACCGATGTTAACTGTGCGGCAGCTCAACAAACCTTCAATGCACCTTTGCTGAATCATGAGTTATTGCCAAAGTTATTGGAGAAAAATTTTTACCCACTCTCTTATTCAGTGGTTTCTTGTGCTATTACACCAACAGAAAAATTATCATACCTCTGGCAGATAATTCAAGCTGAAGGGGTAATTGTTAGAAACCAGATTTCTTGTGACGATGACAAGGAAATCATTGGTGACAAGTTAAGGAAAAAATGTCGTTGTCAAGGGAATGGAGAATGGAGAATGGAGAATGGAGAATGAAGAATATAGATTTTTTTGTCCAAAGTCCAATTCCATATATAGTTTTTTTTTAGTCCCAAACACCATATCTGGGAGTTGACACTCATGCACCACCTTTTAACTTGTCACCATTGCAAGGAAATAGACTGTTGTGCATTTAATTGATAAAACAAGCATCAGCTTTAAAAGTCCCAATTTAAATGCCTCTTAGCTTATCAGCATTTTTCCCAAAGAAACCTGGTTTCACCAACCGATGCTCTAGACAAAAATAAAGTCAAGGGATGGGATAACATCAGTAGTGTTCTCTACAAAAGCAATTAAGTCACCTTGATAGAAGATATTAACGCCACTAGCAAAAGCAGAGAGGGAGTAATCACTGATACTGCCAGAAACTTGGATTTTATCTCCTTGAGTCCAGTTAAAATCGGTGATAGTGGCAAAGCCAGCACCTTGATAGTAAGCTTCAAACGAGTCTCCTAAAACAAACCAATCAGCTCCAGTTCCACCGCTTAGAGTGTCATTTTCACCAGAACCTGCACCAAAGAAAGCAGGATTTGTACCTATAAGGATGTCACTTCCTGCTCCTCCAACAACTAGGTCATTTTCTTCGCCACCTACTAGATAATCATTACCGTCATTGCCAAGCAGAGTATCATTACCTATCTCTCCATAGAGAAGGTCATCTCCTATTCCACCATCTAAAGTATCATCCCCAAAGGAGCCAAATAAAGCATCATTGCCTAGGTCACCAAAAATGAAGTCATTCCCCTCTCTGCTGTCTACGTAGTCGTTACCACCGCCACCATTGAGGTAGTTAGGGTTACTGTTGCCGATAATGCCATCTGCCTGGAAAGTGCCAATAACATTATCAAAGTTCTCAATATGAAAACTAAGAGTATCTATTATGAAAGCGTTGTTTACTTCTAAACTATTGGCACTCAAATTAACCGTTAAATAGCTCGATGTCACTGTTGAGGCATCGATAGTATTACCAGCAATATTCGGAGCAATTATCGCTTCAACTTCCTCTAACTGATCTACGCCAGCTAAGCCTTTATCAACAAAACCTTGAGCAAAGAAAGTGATGGCTTGAGTGATACCACTGTAATCTGCCACATCGTAACCACTTCCCCCATCCATTAAGTCGTTACCTATGCTGCCGTAGAGTATGTCGTTGTCTGCTCCCCCATCGAGAGTATCATTACCTTCTCCTCCATCAAGATAGTCATTGCCACTTTGACCACGCAAGCTATCATTGTTGAATCCCCCATAAAGATAGTCGTCGCCACTTTGACCACGCAAACTATCGTTACCTACTCCCCCAAACAGGCTATCAGCTCCAATTCCACCATCTAGAGTATCATTTCCCCAGAAACCGATCAGGAGATCATTGCCAGCATCGCCAGAGATGGAATCATCCCCGACTAATCCGTTAATCCAGTCGTTACCAATGCCGCCAAATAAATTGTCGTTAAAGAAAGTGCCAAGAATAACTGCCATGGTGAAGAAACTCCAAATTTTTGCACAATAATTCCCTGTCAATGGCTATGTTTTGCTTAGCCATCGCATGGTGGTTAACAGAGAGTTAATTTCTTGGGGTTGCCTTTTTTTTACCCCGTCACTTTTAAATAGCGTTTCTCAACCAAAGTTTTCGCAAAAAAATTGGAAATGAGGAATGGAGAATGGAGAATGGAGAATGGAGAATGGAGAATGAGGAATGGAGAATGGAGAATTGGGAATGGAGAATTGGGAATTGGGAATTGGGAATTGGGAATTGGGAATTGGAGATATTTGCGATCGCATAACAAGGGCAGACCTGGTGTTGGGTTTTGCTTTTGGCTTTGCTCCAAAGTGTTACTGGCGTTGGGTCAATACTGCTCAGATAAGCCCACCCTTCATCTCCCCATCCCCCCATCCCCCCATCCCCCCATCTCCTCATCTCCCCATCTCCCCTTAACCGAGCAGTAATTGAGGGAGCTTTCTCTTGATATTGCCTTTATTTTTTGATATTATTTTTTCATAATGGTAAAAGTGTGCGCCCATATATGAAATATAAAACTGTCCCCAATTCTCTAAATCTTCTCAATTAAGTCCAAAACCCACCGCTCATTTAAACGACCGGCTAATAGCTCAAGTCCACAAAGCGTGGACTAAACTCTTACCCAAAAGCGATTGCCCAATGGTGACAAGTTAAAAGGTGGTGCATGAGTGTCAACTCCCAGATATGGTGTTTGGGGCTAAAAAAACCCTATATATGGAATTGGACTTTGGACAAAAAAATCTATATTCTTCATTCTCCATTCTCCATTCTCCATTCTCCATTCTCCATTCCCTTGACAACGACGATTTTGCCTTAACTTGTCACCAATGCCTATTCCCTAACTACTTTTATAGTCCTTAAACTAGGATCACTACAACCAGTAATTTCTCCACCTAAGGTAAGGACTTCTTGCAGATATTCAATAGCAGCTGGATTGATCATTTCTCCAGGCATTAAAGCAGGAATACCTGGTGGATAGGGACAGATTAACTCAGCACTAATCCTGTCTGGAGCCTTGGCTACCGGAATAGTTTCTGTGGCAGCAAAGAAAGCCTTACGAGGGGAGATGGCAGGGCAAATGGTGAAGGATGAAGGATGAATGAACAAAAAGTGCTCACTCCATTTTTGGAGTACGTCTTGTAAACTGCCTGTAGTTCTAGAAAAGTAATTTTCCTCAGTAATAGTGGTAAATGCTTGGACTAACTGCTCAATATCTGCTTGTGTATTGCCCAAAGTGATAAGAAAAGTTAGATGTTGCAGGGTTGGTAACTCAGCGGTTACTCCTAGTTGTTGATGGAAAATTTTATCTACCTCAAACCCACTTATACCTAAATTACTAACTTTTACCGTTAGTCGTGTGCAGTCAAGAGCCTTGAAACCTGGGGTGTTGGCAGTTGATAAAACTGATAATTGGGGAATTTGGCTGATTTTATTTCTGGCTTCATTTGCTAGCTGCAAGGTTCGGTGCATTAGCTTTTCCCCATAAAGTGCCATTTGCTGTCGTGCCGCATCAAGGGAAGCCAGTAGTAAATAGTTGGGACTACTAGACTGTAACAGCTGCAAGGCTCTACTCAACTTTTGGGCATCGATCCGGTTACCTTGCAGGTGTAACATCGATGCCTGAGTCATGGCTCCGAGCACCTTATGGGTAGATTGGACAGCTAAATCAGCTCCAGCTGCAAGAGCAGAAGGTGGTAATTGTGAATGAAAAGCAAAATGGGCACCATGAGCTTCATCTACCAAAAGAGGGATATTGTGTTGATGAGCTAGTTTTGCGATCGCATCGATATCTCCACAAACACCATGATAGGTTGGATATACCATCATCACTGCTTTGGCATCAGGATGCTGCTCTAGGGCACCCTCTACTGCCGCTGGAGTGATACTATTGGCAAGGTGAGTACCAGGGTCATATTCAGGGTTAATAAAGACTGGCACAGCCCCAGAAAGAACTAAACCAGCGATCGCACATTGGTGAATATTCCGAGGCAGAATAATTTTATCTCCCGTGCCACAGGTAGCTAAAATTGACGCCATGACTCCAGCAGTGGAACCATTAACCAAAAACCAAGTTTTTTCGGCACCAAAAGCCTCAGCTGCCAGTTGTTGTGCTTCCTGGATGACACCTGTAGGGGCAAACAAATTATCCAACTCCGGCAATTCTGGTAAATCAGCCTGAAACACAGATTTGCCCAACCAATCAGCCAAGGGTTGAGGAATTCCCTGTCCCTGCTTATGTCCGGGGGTGTAAAAAGGAGCATGATGCCGTTGGGCAGAGGCTTGCAAGGTTTTTAGTAACGGAACAGCTGTTTGATCAAGCATTGGCAAGTTAGCAGGTTATCAGGTTAGCCGGTAGAAACACTTAAAGCTAAAATTGGTTGAGTGGAATTTTTTGCTACTTGTCTTAGTTGCCACGCTGCCTTACTAATTGGAGTTTCAAAACTTGTGATTCTTTCGTATCTTAATGGTAGTGCCCAACTACCTTTTTCTTATGGTATCCATGCTATGGTACTATAATTGTGTCCTTGACTTACTTTTTTGACTCATGATGGGGAATGATTATACCCTCCATCTTTCTAAGTAGGAAAATCTTCTCTTGGACTCGGTGTATGGTGAATCGCCACAACTAAGTAAGATGACTCATCTTTGTCTGTTTTTACTTCTTCTATATACCTCCTCATTAACTTTTGTCGATTGGGACGACAATCTTGTAATGATTCATAAGTAGAAGACCATGTTCTTCTAAATGAAGCTGACAGGAAAAAATCCGCCAAAGAATTGGCAATTATTGTCGTTAAAACTGCATCAATCAAATTGAAGGTAGCATCGCATGCCCTACCAAGTCAATTATAAATTGTTGCAATCTATTTATGCTAGTATTCATCAGTGAGGGAGTAACTTTATTGTTTTAGGTTTTCAATTTTCTCCCTTTTTAATCTTCGGTTTTTATGAATATTTGTAACGAATAAGACTCAGATAGTCGCGGCTCACTCCAACCTCGGGCAACCATGCGACCCAAAGAGTTAACACGCTGTTGCTTAGCTTATAGATCGCATTAGTCACGATTAGCGATTGCAGTCTTAGGAAACCTCAGTTAGTCTAAACTCCAGAATTAGCGTTAAGAAGATATGACTTCAGCTGTAACTTCACCGTTGTTCGCAGTATCCTCAGGGATTACAGCTTGCCGTTCCCTGCTGTAGCTATCAAATAAACTAGGAGTGGGATTACTTAAGAGCCAGGTTGCCAATGTCTGATTGATTTCTGGCATGTCGATGTCTGGACCAGGCTCAAAATCATATAAGCTTTCCAAGCATTTGTAAACTTCTTGGGTTACCAGAATTGTACCAGGTACTGCATTCAATTGCAGAAAGTCGGCAATACTCACTGTTTCACCCCAAACATCATAGGAAAACTTGTCAGTTCCCAGAACTGCCGCCGTAACAGGACCGCCATCAATCCCCATACTGATACGCAACTGAGTCTTATGCTCATTGTTGAACCGCTGGGTAATGGCAAACATATCTACCGAGAAAGCCATCAATTGCTTGGTACTATCTAAACGCTGCTTCGTTACTCCACAAGCCGCAATATACAGATCTCCATTGGTTTTTATCTTACCAACTTCGTGGGCGATCGCTGAGTGGTCAAAGGCACTAATCAATTCACTGAGTAAGGTAGCAACTTCCTTGACATCCTTTTCCTGGATTTTATCCAAGCCTTCGAGGCGAGCAAACATTACTGTGGCTAGTTTGACATTATCAGCAATATGGGCTTCTCCTTGTTTGAGTCGTTCTATCACTGTATCCGGCAAGATATTCAGCAGCAGTGCGTCATTCTCACGATTTTTTTGTTCGAGGGATTCAGAGAGTTGGCGCATTCTCTCAACTGTTTGGTTGAATTTTGCTGTTGCTTCGCCAAATTCATCCTTAGATTCCGATTTCAACTCCACATCAAGTTCTCCCTGACCTACCCGACGCAACCCTCCAATTAATTGATTAAAAGGTCTAAGGAAGCCGGAGGCTACTGCTGATGCAATCCAGGTTACAGCCACAACAACGATGGTAGTTAGGATGAAAATGTATATCTTTAGAGCAGTCAGAGGTTTATAAGCTTCTGCCACATCTATTTCTGAGAGCAGCGCCCATTCAAGTCCCTTGATTTTCAAGGGGGCATAGGAACTCAAAACAGGTATACCCCGATAGTCTTTAATAATCCCAGTGCCTTCTTTAGTATTGAGAGCCGCCTCAGAAGCTTCGGTATCGACTACCTGCAAGAGAATCGAGGTATTAAACTGCTCGATGGAACGGATATTTTCTTCCGGTGTTTTGGTGCTAGCTAACACCTTAAGGTACTCTTCGGGGTCTTCAATCAGGAAACGAGAATTGGAACGCATCAGGGAATCTGAACCAACAAGGTAAGTTTCCCCACTTTTCCCTAGTCCCACTTTCTCCCATTCCCGGTTGGCTGTCATAATTCTGTCCAACTCATCTACAGGTAGTTGCACAGCTAAAATCCCCACAATACGGGAACCTTCATAAATGGGAGACCCAAGGAAGGCAGCTGGTGCGCCGTAGGAGGGGCGATAAAATTCAAAATCGTCGATTTGAACAGTTCGGCGCTCTGCATTTTTTCTCACCAATTCGGCGAGGGTGGCTAGGTTACTATGCTGATAAGGTCCGACGTTGAGGCTGGTGCCATAGTCGGTTTCCTTGTAAACCGAGTAAACGATCTCCCCTGAGTCAAAATCGATGAGAAACAAGTCGTAGTAGCCAAACTTGTCAACTATATGCCTAAAAGTTTCCTGATACTTGGCATGAACTTGACTGTAACCACTGCCATCTTTGGCGTTGAGCAATTTGTCCTTTTCTCCTACTGGATTAGGATTGTTGGCGATGTAGTGATACTGGAGATATTGAGCTGCTCTGCTGGCAGGAATGTAGATTCCAGGGTTGACTTCTCCTGAGATGGCTTTGGAAAGTCTGGGAAAAAATTCTTTGGTATAGTACTCTTTTAGGGCTTTGTTCCATTCATCGGGGCTACCTTGGCTGTTGGCTTGCTCTAGTGGAAGAGCATTCAGACTGTTAAGTTGCTCGAATTCCCGCTTGAACTCAATCATCGCTTCAATCACCATGCGGTCATCACTAAGGGTTACCACATGGTTTCTCAAGTTCTCGAAGAAGGATTCGACCTGATTCGCCCTTGCATAGCGAATGCTAGTTAACTGATTGCGGATCGTATTCCGGAGATTAGTTCTCGCTCTCTCCCAACTGAGGAAACTGACAACTACAATTGAACTCAAACTGACTCCCACTAGTATGAGCATCAGCTTGGATTTAACTTTGAAACGTTTGTTTAGATTCTTGAACATGGGTGTTTGTATCTTTGATTTTCAAGAGATATCTCCGAAAAAGAATCTGAAACCCCTATCCTGTCCTAGTAAAAACCTAATTTACGGAGATATCTAAGAGTGTTTGAAGTTAGTACTTGTATCAAGCAGTGACTTTAAGCTGGGAGTTTACAGTCACCACTTGAGCAATTTTCTGATTTTGTATAAATTGTACTTGACAAACAGCACAATATATAAATCAAGTTTTTGTTGTACAAGATTACCCTCGTTTTGAGAAAGCGGCGGGAGAAAAACCTCATCGAGGATAACGGGAGGTGAGCGAAAAAATCTGTGGGGAGTGTGGGGAGTGTCGGAGGTGTGGGAGGTGTGGGGAGATGGGGAACAAAGAAGAACTGATGATTTGTTTGATACTTAGGCTATAAATCCCACCTCGTATTTCGCTCACCTGATAACGGGGATAGAATAAGCGGATTTAGTATCAGACAGATCACAGCTGTTAACCTAAGGAGCAGCTTTTGGTATTGCTAGAAGCTATCAACCTAAAATAGTTTTTGAGTAACCACTAATACAACTCATCTTCAGACTGCTATGCTAAGAGCCGGAATTGTCGGATTGCCGAATGTTGGTAAATCTACCTTATTTAACGCCCTGGTTGCCAATGCCAAGGCTAATGCTGCTAACTTCCCTTTCTGCACAATTGAACCGAATGTCGGTGTTGTTGCGGTGCCAGATGAGCGGCTGGAAGTTTTAGCAAAGATGTCTGAATCTAAGCAAATTGTGCCAACTCGCGTGGAGTTTGTCGATATTGCTGGTTTAGTCCAAGGAGCCAGTAAAGGGGAAGGCTTGGGCAATCAATTCTTAGCTAATATTCGGGAAGTAGATGCGATCGTTCATGTGGTGCGCTGCTTTGATGATGATGATATTATCCATGTTTCCGGTTCCGTTGACCCAGCGCGGGATATTGAAGTAATTAATCTGGAATTGGGTTTGGCGGATTTAGCCCAAGTAGAGCGCCGGATAGAGCGCACTCGCAAGCAGGCTCGCAGTAATAAGGATGCCCAGCTAGAACTAGAAGTATTGGAAAAGTTGAGCGCTGGCTTGAATGAAGGGAAAGCGGTGCGACAGATTAACCTAAACGAAGAAGAAGTTGAGTTAGTCAAACAGTTGGGACTACTTACCAGTAAGCCTGTGATTTATGCTGCTAATGCCACCGAAGATGACTTAGCAACTGGCAATGAATGGGTGGAGCAAGTAAAGCAAATTGCTGCTGCCGAATCAGCTCAAGTAGTGGTTGTCTCTGCTCAAGTAGAATCAGAACTCATCGAGTTACCAGAAGAAGAGCGAGATGATTTCTTAGAGTCCCTCGGTGTAGAAGAAGGGGGTCTAAAATCCTTAATTCGTGCTACTTATGAAATTTTAGGCTTGCGTACCTTTTTAACTACAGGACCCCAAGAAACCCGTGCCTGGACAATTTACACTGGCATGAAAGCACCCCAAGCAGCGGGTACAATCCACACTGATTTCGAGCGGGGTTTTATTCGAGCAGAAACCGTTGCCTACCAAGATTTGGTAGCAGCTGGTTCGATGACAGCGGCAAAGGAGAAAGGTTTAGTGCGCTCAGAAGGTAAAGAATATGTCGTTGAGGAGGGTGATGTGATGCTGTTCCGGTTTAATGTGTAGGTAGTTAAGAATCAGGAGTTACATCCTATGGATATTATTAGTCTTCTCATTGCATGGCTAATTACCTCTATCAGCTTGTTTATCATTTCCAAGCTACCAACCGGCGTTGAGATTGATAGTTTTCAGAAAGCAATAATCTCCGCAGCAGTTTTCGGACTGTTGAATGCTCTCCTGCGTCCGATTCTGGCTTTCTTCGGTGCCCCTATTACCTTCCTCACCTTTGGCTTATTTGCCATTGTGATCAACGGGATTATTTTTGGCTTAGCGGCTTATTTAGTAACGGGATTTCGGTTGCGTTGGGGCATTTGGAGTGCTTTGATTGGAGCAGTTGCCCTTGGTATTATCAACTCCTTAATGTATCAACTGCTGGGAACAATTACTGGTGTGTGACGTAATACCAATGGTTCCTGGTACCACACCTGCCTGGGTTCAAAAATCAGCATGGTAGCATCTCTTGCTACCTAAAATAATGGGTTTCAAGCCCCGTCCTAGAAGGACGGCTTTTTTCTGGCATTATACAGAAATATATATTTGGGAATGCCTTCTTGCACTAGTCAAGGCAAAAACCGATCCAAAGCTGCCTTCAACTCCTCAATTTCCACCTCAATATTTCCCTGTTGAGCAGCACGACCAATACAATCGGTCAAATGTTCATCTAAGATAATCCTTGCCACTCGATCCAAAGCGCCCCGAACAGCAGCAATTTGTACTAAAACATCGGGACAGGGACGACTCTCCTGAACCATCGTCTTAATGCCTCGGATATGTCCCTCAATGCGAGAAAGTCGATTAATGATACGTCGCAGAGATTCTTCGTCGTGAACATGACTATGCCCAGATAGTCTCTCACCGTGCTCATGCTTGGTGTGATGATAATTCAAATTTTGATTAGGAGAATATTTATCCTCACCAGACATGACAAAGCTGTTATTAGTCAATGGCTCAGCTCCAACTATACGTCGGGAAAGTAGTTGATTCTTCTCCCGATCCTAGTCTAGAGGAAAGAGCCCCCCAACTGGGGGCAATTACCACCCGTTACGAAGGTCAGAAACAAGCCAAATCCTCTTCCCTTCTGCCTTCTGCCCTCTGCATTCTGCCTTGTTTCTTCAGAGCCGCGAACCTTCTCAAACGACTAAATATATAGTTGAACTACAATAAAAGCATAATGAAGCCAATACTTACAGTCTGATTAAATCCTGTAAGGGAACTCCTACCTTAACCTTCAGGTCAAACCAATAGGGAAGTGGTTGCTCTGCTGCATCCTAAGCCACTAGCGGCAGACTAAACGGAAAAACGAGATTGATACCATGCGACTCAAAAAACAATTTTCTCTCTACCTACGCCAAATAAGTAATTATTTACTTGCTATCTTTTTTGGCTCCTTGCTAACTGTTGGTGTGTATCACGTATCGCCGTCTCAGGCATCTCCAGCACCAGCAACTGAGTCAACAACACCAACCCTAGTAGCACAAAACTTGTCAACCAGTGCTTCTACCCGTGGCAGTTTTGTGACAGCAGCAGTTAAGAGAGTAGGACCAGCAGTGGTTAGGATTGATACTGAACGTACCGTTACTCGCCGTGTTGATCCATTTTTTGATGATCCCTTCTTCCGGCGCTTTTTCGGCGAAGACTTTTTCTCTGAAATACCTCAACAGCAGCGCCTAACTGGTCAAGGCTCCGGCTTTATCATTGATAGCAGTGGAATTATTCTCACTAATGCTCATGTTGTAGATCGAGCAGATAAGGTGACTGTCAGCCTCAAAGATGGACGCCAATTTGAAGGGAAAGTACAGGGAGTCGATAAAGTGACAGACTTGGCTGTCGTCAAAGTTCAAGAAAGCAATTTGCCAGTTGTCCCTCTAGGAGATTCTAACCAAGTGGAAGTGGGGGACTGGGCGATCGCAGTTGGTAATCCTTTGGGGCTAGATAATACAGTTACTTTGGGAATTGTCAGTACCCTTAAACGCTCTAGTGCTCAGGCAGGCATTCCTGACAAGCGACTGGACTTTATTCAAACTGATGCAGCAATTAATCCAGGAAACTCTGGTGGTCCCCTGTTGAACCAGCAAGGAGAAGTGATTGGCATCAATACCGCCATTCGTGCTGGTGCAATGGGTATTGGTTTTGCTATTCCTGTCAATACTGCTAAAGAAATTTCCACTCAGTTAGCACGGGGAGAAAAAGTTGCCCATCCCTATGTTGGTGTTCAGATGGTAACCCTGACGCCTGATATTGCCAAAGAGAACAACAGCGATCCCAACTCTAACTTCCTAGTACCAGAAATTAATGGTGTTTTAGTAATTAAAGTGTTCCCTGACACCCCAGCAGCAACTGCGGGAATTCGTCGTGGGGATGTAGTAGTCGCGATCAATGGACAACAAATTACTACTGCCGAGCAGTTACAGCGTATTGTGGAAAATAGCGGTGTGGACAAGGTAATCCAGATTAAGCTAAGGCGTGGTAACCAAACTAAGACAATACCTGTCCGTACTGGCGAATTGCAGAATGCAGCGTAGTGGCGCGGCACACCTAAAATGGTGAGAAAGCTGGGGAGCTGGGGGAGCTGAGGGAGCTGGGGGAGTTGGGGAAATAGATGTAGGTTAGGTTGAGGAACGTAGGCGTAAGCCTTCTCGTAGAGTAACCCAACGCCAGTAAGACTTTGTTGGGTTTCACTATCGTTCAACCCAACCTACCTTTTTAGTCATGTCGCGCCACTAGATGGAACTTTTTTTAACAACTTCCGTATTCTTACCTCCTGACTCGGAGACTCCTGACTACTTTTACACCCAATTCAATATTCACATCCCAAATAAAAACGCTATAGCTTGGCAAGTTTAAGTAAAAATGAATTACATTCCCCTTGCAGCAAGAATTTGTTTATCCATAATTTTTCTCCACTCTGGAATCAACAAAATTATGGGCTTTAGTGGTACTCAACAGTTTATGAATGCCAATGGTATCCCAATGGCATTGACAGGTCTATTGTTGGTTGCTGCCATTATCTTTCAATTGGTTGGTGGTTTGTCAGTATTACTAGGCTATAAAGCTCGCTGGGGAGCGATTATTTTAATCCTCTTCTTAATTCCGACTACCCTAATTTTCCACAACCCTTTTGCTCCACAACAAATGATTGCTTTTATGAAGAATTTGGGACTGATTGGAGGATTACTGATGGTGAATTACATAGGAGCAGGTCCGATTAGCTTGGATGCACGAACTGAGTGATAAGTTTCCCAGCCCACCCAGGGTTTAAACTCGTCTGCAGATGGCACAATTTGCCTAAGGTATTAAAGATGCTGCGATCGCAAACTTACAAGAGTTTATTGACAGCCACAAGGTGTTTGATGATTTTACGCTGTTGGTTTTAAAACAACCAAGCAAGTTAGCTCATGAGACTTAGACGAGTGTGATTTGTAAAGAAATATAACAATTTACCAACCCAGTCGGCAGTTGACATTCCTCTCAACAGTAAACAGGAGGGGGGTTACGGCTTATTTTTGTTGCCCAAAATCTCTAACTCGAAAATGTCAGGAATTTGTTTTAAGACACGTCTTATATATAAGGGGACTGAAAACAGAACATCCAATTTTGTCCAGAGTCCAAGCATAAGTACTTACGCAAAATTAACGATAAAAAATCATCCTTCTTAAGGAATATTATTCCGGATGGAACCGATAATCAGGGAAAAATCAACCGTCTATGCTGTTTGACCTTATTTGTAGTGATAATGCTCAACTTAGCTGGTTATCAAGAAACTGATCAACTCTACGCCGGAACCCGAACCCTCGTCTATCAAGCAACTTGCTCCACTACTGAGCAACCCGTTATCATCAAAGTTCTCCGCAATTCTCACCCCAATTTTAATGAGTTAGTCCAGTTCCGTAACCAATACGTCATTACCCGTCATCTGGAGCATCCAACTATTGTTCGCCCTCTTGCCCTGGAACGCTACGATAATGGTTATGCTCTAGTGATGCCCGATAACGGAGCGATCGCTCTTTGTGATTATTGGCAGCAGTACCCTCATGATTTGCAGGAATTTCTCTGTGTTGCTATTCAACTAGCTGAGGCTCTCCACTATCTCACTCAACAACGCATCATCCACAAAGATATCAAACCTGCCAATATCCTAATTCACCCCGAAACTCGACAAGTTCAGCTCATCGACTTTAGTATTGCAAGTTTACTGCCTAAAGAACAGCAACAACTCACCAACCCGAATATTCTGGAAGGAACCCTCGCTTACATTTCCCCTGAACAAACGGGAAGGATGAATCGGGGTATTGACTATCGCACAGATTTTTATTCTCTGGGTGTGACGTTTTTTGAACTCCTGAGTGGGAAATTACCCTTTGAGAGTGATGATCCGATGGAGTTGGTGCATTGTCATATTGCGAGAATGGCTTCGCCATTAGGCAACAGGCAACAGGCAACAGGCAACAGGGAAGAAATTCCTCAGGTAGTTTCAGATATTGTTATGAAGTTGATGGCGAAGAATGCCGAAGATAGGTATCAGAGCGCTTTGGGCTTGAAGTATGATTTAGAGCAATGTTTGCAACAGTGGCAGACTACGGGAGATATCATCCCATTTAAGTTGGGAAACAGGGATATTTGCGATCGCTTCCTCATCCCCGAAAAACTTTATGGACGGGAACGGGAAGTTGCCCAATTATTAGCAGTATTTGAACGAGTTAGTCAAGGAGACGGGGAGAAGGCTGGCAACTCAGAACTGCTTCTGGTGGCTGGGTTTTCAGGGATTGGCAAAACTGCCGTTGTCAATGAGGTTCACAAACCTATTGCCAAGCAAAGAGGCTACTTCATCAAAGGCAAGTTTGACCAGTTTAACCGCAATATTCCCTTTTCCGCTTTCTTGCAAGCCTTTCGGGACTTGATGGGACAATTGCTAGGTGAGTCGGATGCCGATTTAGCCAATTGGCGGGGGAAAATCCTGGAAGCGGTGGGAGAAAGTGGGCAAGTCATCATCGAGGTGATTCCCGAACTCGAACGGATTATTGGAGAACAACCGCCAGTACCGGAACTCTCTGGCAGTGCAGTGCAGAATCGCTTTAACTTGCTGTTTGGGAAGTTTGTGCGGGTTTTCACCACCAAAGAACATCCTCTAGTTGTCTTTTTGGATGATTTACAGTGGGCAGATTCGGCTTCATTAAACCTGCTGAAGTTGCTAATGGACGATTCGGAAGTGGGTTATTTGCTGGTGCTGGGAGCCTATCGGGATAATGAGGTTTTTCCTGCCCATCCGTTGATGCTGACTTTGGATGAAATTACTAAGCAGGGTGCGAAGATTGATACCCTGACGCTGGCTCCTTTGGATGAGGTTGATATCACTCGTTTGGTTGCCGATACGTTGCTGTGTTCTGTAGAAATTGCTGCACCATTATCCCGGTTGGTGTATCAAAAGACTCAGGGGAACCCATTCTTTACCACCCAATTTTTGAAGGGGTTGCATGAGGATGGTTATATTACCTTCCAGGCAGAAGCAAGGTACTGGCAGTGTGATTTGACACAGATACGGCAGTTAGCACTGACGGATGATGTGGTGGCGTTTATGGTAGGAAGGTTGCGGAAACTGCCGGAAGCAACGCAGGAGGTGTTGAAGCTGGCGGCTTGCATTGGCAACCAGTTCGACTTGGCAACATTGGCTGTGGTGTGTGAGGGAAGCCAAGAGGAAGTCGCAACAGATTTGTGGCGAGGGTTGCAGGAGGGGTTTGTCATTCCTGAAAGCGAAACCTATAAGTTTTTTCAGTTACAACAAAATGAGAATAATAGGGTTGAAGGAGTTACGGTTGGTTATCGCTTTTTGCACGATCGCGTCCAACAAGCTGCTTATTCCTTGATTCCTGAAGCTCTCAAACCGTCAACTCATCTCAAGATTGGCTTACAGTTGCTCGATAGTACTACGGAACAACAGCTCGAAGGGAATCTTTTTGAGATTGTCAACCAGTTAAACCGAGGAGAAGAATTAATTGAGGAGAAGACTCAACGCACTGAACTCGCCGAATTGAATCTCAAAGCTGGGCGTAAAGCTAAACTTTCCACCGCTTACCAAGCAGCATTGGAATACTTTCAAATGGGGCTTAAAGCTCTCAGGAGCGATGCTTGGGAAAGTCAGTACCGTTTCGCCTTAGATCTCAATGAAGAGTTGGCAGAAGCTCAATATCTGAATACCCACTACGATGATGCCGAAACCTCAACCATAGAAATTCTTGAACGGGCTGTGACTTTGGTTGATCGGGTGAAAGCCTACGAGCTAAAAATTCTCATTTGCCTCGGTCGAAACCTACCCTTGGCAGCTATTGATATTGGCATGGAAGCGCTGAAATTGTTAGAAGTGGAGCTATCTCCAGTTCCCGATGACAGTCGCTGGGGTCTGGTATTGCCGAGTATCGCCGAGTTAGAAAAGATGCCGGTAATGATCGATGCCAAGCAAATAGGAGCGTTGCAAATTCTGGCCGGACTGAATATACCAGTATTTTTGGCGAAACCGGACATGATGCCCGCAATTTGTTTAACCCAAATCAATCTGTCTTTGACTGCTGGGCTTTCTGGATTAGTGGCTTACTCTTATTGTTTTTATGGTTTACTCCTGTGCTCGGGTGGGGAAATTGAAACAGGATTTCAAGCTGGTCAAATCGCTTTCTGGTTGATGGAAAAATTTGATGCAAAAGACGTTAAAGCCAAGGTCTGTAACTTTGTGGGGGGTTTCATCCAACCTTGGAAAGCCCCTATCCGGCAAGTATTGCCCCTATTGGTTGAAGGGATACATGGCGGTTTGGAAACAGGAGACTTGGAATTTGCTTCTTATAATATCATCAACTATTGTTGGTCCTTGTTTATTGCTGGAGAATCCTTAGATGTTGTCGAACAACAACAAACTCAGTATTTCAGCTTAATTTTAACCACTCAACAAGAATATTCGATTGATTTTCTCAAGGTCTGCAGGCAATGCACTTTAAATTTATTAGGCAAGTCGGAAAATAGAATCCAGTTAGTGGGAGCGATCTTTGACGAAGTTGAAAGGATGCCGAAAATACTTGAGATCAATAATCAAACCTTAATTGCTTCTATCTATCTCCACAAAATCTTACTGAGTTATTTGTTTGGAGAATACGCCCTCTGCCTTTCTTACGTTGATTTGGCTGCAGAACCTATCAAAGCAATGCCTGGGGCGCAATTTATTTGCCTGTATCATTATTTATCTTCATTGACCTTGCTAGCAGGGTATCCCCATGCTGATAGTGATCAACAGCAAGAATATTTGAGTCGGGTTGTGACAAGTCAGGAGCAGATGCAATATTGGCTGGCGCATTCGCCCACAAACTGCCAACATAAATACGAGTTAGTCGAGGCAGAAAAAACCAGAATTTGCGGTCAAAATTGGCAAGCTACTGACCATTTTGACCGCGCCATAGCCGGAGCAAAAGAAAACGAATATCTGCAAGAAGAAGCCCTTGCCAACGAACTAGCTGCCAAATTCTACCTCGATTGGGGCAAAGAAAAAATAGCAGCCACCTATATGCAAGAAGCCTACTATTGCTATGCCCGATGGGGAGCCAAAGCCAAAACTGATCACCTCGAACAAACCTATCCTCAACTCCTCACCCCCATCCTCCAACCATCCCAACCTCACCCCAATTCCACCAATCGCACAACCTCCAGCCAAACTTCTGGCACAGTTACCAGTACCACCTCTCGCCTGGATCTTACCTCCGCCATCAAAGCCTCCCAAGCTCTCTCCGAGGAAATCGAACTTGATGCCTTGCTCTCTAAACTGATACGCATCGTCCTGGAAAACGCCGGAGCTGACAAAGGAGTCTTAATTTTAGATAACTCTGGCACTTGGGAAATTGTTGCTCAATGCATTAGTGGCAACTGTCATCTATCAACTCTTCCCCTCGACCAAACTGACAATCTACCCAGTAGTATCATTAATACTGTCAAGCGAACGCAGCAAACCCTGCTTATCAACAACCTAGAACAAGACACAACCTTCATTGGAGAACCCTACTTCAGTCAACAGCAACCCCAAAGTCTCTGCTGCACTCCTATCCTCAACCAAGGGAAACTCATCGCTATCCTTTACCTCGAAAACAATCTTGCTGTAGAAGCCTTCACCCCACAACACATCGAAGTTCTTAACCTCTTCACTGCTCAAGCTGCCATCTCCATCGAAAATGCCCGCCTCTACCAGCGACTAGAAGACTATAACCACACATTGGAACAACAAGTTGCCGAACGAACACAGCAGTTGCAGCAAAACAATCAACAACTTACCCAAACTTTACAAGAACTCAAAGCTACCCAAGATGAGTTAATTCAGTCGGAAAAAATGGCAGCATTGGGGCAACTAGTTGCTGGCATTGCCCATGAAATTAACACACCTTTGGGTGCCATTCGTGCCGCTATTGGTAATACCGATAAAGCCTTACAAGCCTCCTTTTCTCAAATCCCTCAACTGTTGCCCCAACTCAACTCACAACAGCAAGCCAACTTTTTCAGCATCCTAGAACAAACCCTTATTAGTCAACCGAGACTCAGTACCAGGGAAAAACGCCAAATTAAGCGCAAACTGACTCAAAAACTTCAATCTCAGGAGATTGCCAATGCCAAACAACTGGCTCATCTGCTGACAGAAGCAGGACTAAATCAGAGTTTTGACGATTCTCAACTGTCCCTGCTGCAAATTCCCCAAGCCAACCAAATTGTGCAAATTGCCTACGATATTGCCCGTCTCCACAGCAATAGCCAAAATATTAACAATGCTGTGGAACGGGCGTCTAAAATTGTCTTTGCCCTCAAGAGTTATGCCCGTTATGATCACAGTGGGCAAAAGCAATCACTCCAGATTACTGAGAGCATAGAAACCGTGCTGGAACTCTACCACAACTATCTCAAAAAAGGTGTAACAGTTACTCGTCACTATCAACCTGTTCCAGAAATCCCTTGCTACGGGGATGAATTGGTGCAAGTGTGGACAAACTTAATTCACAATGCAGTTCAAGCGATGGATGGCAAAGGGACACTTAAGATTGGGGTGCGTCAGCAAAATCAAGACATCGTTGTTGAAGTGACAGATTCCGGTTGTGGTATTGCCCCAGAAATTACTGATAAAATCTTTGAACCTTTCTTCACCACCAAATCAGCGGGAGAAGGTAGCGGTTTAGGTTTGGATATTGTACAAAAGATTATCAAAAAACATCAGGGAACCATTACCTTTTCATCTGTCCCCGGCAACACCACTTTCACCATCACTTTGCCGATGCAGTAATCTGACTTTTCACGAGAAGTTCTAAAATTTAGCCAGGAAAGAGTAATAAGTAATGAGTATTGATTATCCTCAAACAACCTTATTCTTCTGACTCCTGACTCCTATTTTTAAATCAGAAGCCAAAATCATTTTCCCAATTCCCAATTCCCAATTCCCTAATATAAAGATATGACTGAAACTGCTATTCTATGTGTTGATGATGAAACTATCATCCTGGAAAGCCTCCAGGAGCAAATTAGCCGTCATTTTGGCGAGCAATTTTTGTATGAAGCCGCTGAAAGTGCTGAAGAAGCTCTGGAAATCCTCGAAGAGCTCAACGAAGAGGGAGTCAAAATTGTCATAATTGTCTCTGATTGGCTGATGCCGGGAATGCAGGGGGATGAGTTTTTAGTTCGAGTCCATCAGCAATTTGCTGATATTACAACAATTATGTTAACCGGACAAGCCGATGAGTCGGCGATTGAGCGGGCTAAGCAAGAAGCTAATCTCTACTGCTGCATTCATAAACCGTGGCGGGAAGCAGAATTACTCAACATCCTCACAACAGCCCTCGAATCAGCATGAATGAAGAACTAGCAATTTTGGTAGTCGATGATGAGCCAATGGTGTTGGAAAGTCTTACCGATGAATTACAGCGGAGTTTTGGTCAAGATTACCAAATAGAAGCGGCTGAAAGTGGTGAAGAAGCTCTAGAAATTATCGAAGAACTAAACGCAGAAGGGATCGAAATTGCTGCTATTGTTTCTGACTATCTAATGCCACGAATGAAAGGTGACGAACTCCTCTGTCAGATTCATAATCAATATCCCGATATATTGAAGATTATGCTCACTGGTCAAGCAGGGGTAGATGCAGTGGGCAATGCCGTGAATTCAGCTGATCTTTACCGTTATATTGCTAAACCCTGGGATGCCACTGATCTTAATTTGACTCTTAGAGAAGCTCTCAAGAAATATCAATATATTAAACAACTCGAAGAACAGAATGCTCAACTGCGGGAAAATGAGCGTCGTCTTACTCAGATTTTAGAAGCAATGCCTATTGGTGTTGCTGTTCACGATACTACGGGAAAAATGACCTATGCCAATCACAAAACCCAGGAATTATTCAAGCTAGAGGTTTTGCCTGAGACAAAGACTCAGGAACTCTCAACGGATTTCAACCTTTATCAGGCAGGAACTGAGGCATTATATCCTACGGAGCAATTGCCAATTGTGCGGTCCCTAGCTGGAGAAACAGTTCATGTTGAGGATCTCGAAATTCATTACCCAGATCAGATCATTCCCTTAGAAGTTTCTACTACTCCCATTGAGGATAACACTGGTAAAATTTTCCAGGCGATCGCTACTTTCCAGGATATCAGTGATCGCAAACAAGCTGAAGCTGAACGAGAACAGTTTACCCAAGAATTATTCCAGCTCAATGAAACCTTTTCCCGGTTTGTTCCTCGTCAGTTTTTGCAATCTTTAGCTCGTAAAAGTATCACCGAAATTCAGCTGGGTGAATCAATTGAGAAAGAAATGTCGGTTTTATTTGCCGATATCCGTTCGTTTACCACCCTTTCGGAGCAAATGACCCCAGAAGATGCCTTTAAGTTTATCAATTATTATCTCCGACGTATGGAACCTGCCATTATTGCCAATGGTGGTTTTATTGATAAATATATTGGTGATGAAATTATGGCACTGTTTGAAGGCAGTGCGGATACCGCGGTGAATGCAGGGGTAACTATGTTGAAAATCCTCACTGAATATAACCTAAAGCGACAAGAAATCGGTCGCCAACCCATCGAAATTGGTATAGGCATTAATACAGGGAATTTGATGTTGGGAACCGTAGGTGGTGACTCTCGTATGGATACCACAGTTATTGGTGATACAGTTAATCTTAGTTCGCGCCTCCAACAGTTGACCAAAGTCTACCAAACTCCCCTGCTGATTTCCCATAACACCTTTGCTCAGCTTGAAGAACAGATGAACTATGCTCTGCGCTTGATCGATCAAGTACAAGTTCGAGGGAAAGCCGAGAAAGTAGGGGTGTTTGAAGTATTTGAGGCTGATCCTCCCCCCCAAAAACAAGCCAAATTAGCAACGAAGCTGATATTTGAAGCAGCTGTGATCCACTACTATCAAGGAGCAGTTGAGCAAGCCAAATCCCTTCTCCATGAGTGTTTACAAACAAATCCCACAGATAGCGTTGCCCAAATATATCTGCAACGTTGTGCATGATAGGCTGCGATCGCGCACTTACGAGAGTTTCTTAGCAGCCCCCCAACTGGCGGCAATTGCTACCAGCTACGAATGAAAGAAACAAGTCAAATCCTCCTTCCCTTCTGCCTCCTGCCTTCTGCCTCCTGCCTCCTGCCTTCTGCCTTCTCCCCTTAATCTTGTAATCTCTATTTAGAAATAACACTCAGTAAAGATTTATGGCTATTTTGGATTCTAAAGGACGGTTGTTCGGTAAGGTGAGCATTCTGGACTTAGGTGCTGCCTTAGTGATTTTAGCGGTGTTTGTTGGTATCGCTTTCGGCACGACTGATACAGTAGCTCAACTCAATGACACCAGACCAGTAGATGTACAAGTACTCGTTCGGGGTTTAAGTGTACACAATCCAGAAGCTTTGATAGCTGAGTTTAATGACAAGAAAAAGACCAATATCGTGATTCGCAATCAACCCTATGGTCAAGTTGAGATAAAATCTGTAGAACGACTACCGCGAACTTTAGCAGTGCCTCAACCAGATGGCTCTGTTAAAGAGCTAGATGATCCTAGATCAAACTCTTTTAGTGTTAATTTACTGATGACTTTATCGGGTGAGGGACAAATCACGGACGGTGGTCCAGTTTTAGGCAATATCCCGGTGAAAATTGGTACGCCAGTAGAGTTAGAAGGGGCAGATTACAACTTCAACGCTAGCGTTATTGATGTCAAAGTTAACTAGGGTTTGCTGAAGAGCCTCCAGGAGCGCTTCGCCCCCCCAATTGAATGGGAGAAACAATATCTTTTCATCTTCCCTACTCTCTGCTCCCTATTGCCTTCTTTCTCAAGAGGTTCAAACAAACTTAACTTGTAGCCAATGCAACACGATGGGAAGCTCAATATGCTAAGACTTACATAGACTGTATTGAACTGATTGCATTGAAGGTGGGGTAATGACTACACTTAGTGGTTGCTATCCCACCTTTGATGAATGATTCTAGTCCCTCAGTGGGACAAACAGAGTAAGTTATATTGTTCTTTGCAGTTAGAATCAGCGGTATTTCCGCTGCGTTGCAAACAACTATCGATGGAAAGTCCTTGATTGCAGGAGTACAGTAAACTGGTGAACCAATCTCTTAACCTCACAGAAACCGTCGATATTCAAGTAGAAGACGATCGTACTGGTATGAGTGTGGAGACTCTTAAACGAGCCTTCGCAGATAACCTCTTCTATGTCCAGGGAAAATCTGAATCCATAGCCACACCCAACGATTACTATATGGCTCTCGCCTATACAGTGCGGGACAGGCTCCTGCACCGCTGGCTCCAGACGGCAAAAACCTACTCAGACAAAAATGTCAAAAGTGTTTGCTACCTCTCTGCTGAGTTCCTAATGGGTCGCCATTTGGGTAATAATTTGCTCAATCTAGGTATCTATGACAAAATCCGTCAAGTAGTTCAAGAAGCTGGACTTGACTTGGATGAGTTGATCGAGCAAGAAGTAGATCCTGGCTTAGGGAATGGTGGCTTAGGAAGACTTGCCGCCTGTTTCCTTGATTCGTTAGCAACCTTAGAAATTCCCGCAGTTGGCTACGGAATTCGCTACGAGTTCGGTATCTTTCACCAAAAAATTAAGGATGGTTGGCAAGTTGAACTCCCTGACAAGTGGTTGCGTTTAGGTAATCCTTGGGAAATTCCTCGTCCTGAGGCTTACGTTGATGTGCAGTTTGGAGGCTACACAGAAACCTACAGCAAGCATAAGGGACATAGTAAGGTTTCTTGGATATCCGAAAGGACTGTCAGAGCTGTCCCTCACGATACCCCTGTGCCGGGATACAACACAAATATGGTCAATCGCCTGCGTCTGTGGAAGGCTGAAGCTGGTGATGAGTTTGACTTTGATGCTTTCAATGCTGGTCACTATGACCATGCAGTATCTGATAAGATGAGCTCAGAGACTATTTCCAAGGTGCTCTATCCCAACGATAATACCCCTCAGGGACGACAACTCCGCCTAGAACAACAGTACTTTTTCGCTTCAGCATCCCTCCAAGATATTATTCGCCATCACCTCCGACACAACCAAAGTTTGGATAATCTCCATGAGCGGGTAGCGATTCAACTCAATGATACCCACCCTGCTGTCAGCATTGCAGAGTTGATGCGGTTGCTGGTGGATGATCACGAATTATATTGGGATAAGGCTTGGGATATTACCCAAAAGACTTTTGCCTACACTAACCATACTCTGTTACCAGAATCCCTTGAACGTTGGCCGATAGACCTTTTTGGCAGCCTTTTACCCAGACATCTAGAAATTATTTACGAAATCAACCACCGCTTCCTGGAAGATATCAGAACTTGGTATCCTGGCGATGAAGATCTCGCAGGACGGCTATCGATTATTGAGGAATATCCTGAAAGAGCAATCCGCATGGCTAACTTAGCTTGTGTGGGTAGTCACGCTGTTAATGGGGTAGCAGCACTCCATACAGAACTACTCAAAAAAACTACATTGCGGGATTTTGCTTGGTTGTGGCCCGAAAAATTCTACAACAAAACCAATGGAGTCACACCGCGTCGTTGGATTCTGTTGAGCAATCCCAAGCTGGCTGAGTTAATTAGCGAAAAAATAGGTGATGCTTGGCTCACTAACTTAGATAAGCTTCAACAGATAGAAGGATTTGTTGAAGATCCCCAATTCCGCGATCGCTGGCAGGAAATTAAGCAAGAAAACAAGCGTAATCTGGCAGCCTATATTTGGAAGCACAATAATATCGAAGTAGACCCTAATTCCATTTTCGATGTCCAAGTCAAACGGATGCACGAGTATAAGCGTCAGCTTTTGAGTGTGCTGCACGTTATTGCACTTTACAACCAGATTAAAAAGAATCCCAACCTAGATATCGTACCCCGGACTTTCATCTTTGCAGGTAAAGCAGCTCCTGGCTACTTTATGGCCAAATTGGTTATTAAGTTAATCAACTCAGTGGCAGAAGTAGTTAATAAAGATCCGGATGTCCGAGGACGTTTGAAAGTAGTGTTTTTAGCCAACTTTAGCGTCTCTCTCGGACAAAGGATCTACCCTGCTGCTGATCTTTCAGAGCAAATCTCCACAGCAGGTAAGGAAGCCTCTGGTACAGGTAATATGAAATTTGCCATGAATGGTGCAATCACCATCGGCACTCTTGATGGAGCTAATATTGAGATCCGGGAAGAGGCGAGAGCGGAAAACTTCTTCCTCTTTGGTTTAACTGCCTCAGAAGTACAGGAGATGAAGGCAAATGGATACAATCCGATGGATTACTACAACGGTAATGGGGAACTCAAAACAGTAATAGACAATATTGCTTTAGGCTACTTCTCCCACGGCAATACAGAACTGTTTAAACCAATTGTGGACTCCCTGCTCTATGAAGACCAATACATGCTCCTTGCTGATTACCAAGCTTACATTGATTGTCAGCAAAAAGTGAGCCAAGCTTACCAAGATCAGGAGTATTGGACACGCATGTCAATTATCAACGCTGCTAACATGGGTAAGTTCTCTTCAGACCGTACAATTCGGGAGTACTGTGAGCAAATCTGGAAAGTCAAGCCAGTCAACATTGAGTTGGAAGATTATCCTCAAGGAGGAGCTTTTTTGCATGCAGGGGGGTAAATTTTCATTTGTCATTTGTCACCTGTCATTGGTAAAGTCTTGACAGCTCTTGATGTTTTGTAGAACTTTCCCCCCTTGCTAAAGTAAGCTAGGGGGGTTTCAATACTGCTCAGTTAGGCTGAAGATTAAGATGATGAGGCAAATGTAGAATGTAGAATTGAGAATGTAGAAAAAAAGCCCTCGTAGATTAAGTGTGGTAAATTCACCGACAATAAATTCTACAATCTTTGCTGTTCAAGGATTTTAGCCAAATCTTGATTCTTAATTCTTCATTCACTTTGGGAGTATGTCAAAATTGACTGCACGTATCCTTTTAACTCAGGAGTATCACTATGCCAGCAGCAGTTGGAATAATTGAAACTTTAGGTTTTCCTGGTGTACTAGCAGCAGCAGACGCTATGGTCAAAGCTGGGGAAGTCACAATAGTTGACTATAGCAGAAATGAGAGTGGTCGCTTTATGGTCACTGTCCGGGGGAAGATATCTGAGGTGAAAGTCGCTGTAGATGCAGGATTTGAAGCGGTGAAGAAAACCTATGGTGGAGAAGTAACAGATTCCTACATTATTCCCAATCCTAATGAAAATGTAGTAACTGTTTTACCAATAGATTACACTAGCAAATCTGAACAGTTCCGAACGCTTTGACAAGAGGAGATGAATAATGGAGCTACAAACAATTAAAGAGCGAATTGCTCTAATTGAGAGTAAAAGAGAATCTTTGGTTATGCTTTTGGAAAAACCGGATCTGGGAACTCTAAGAATTGATGTCAATCAAGCACTAGAAGAACTAGATGAGTTAATTGCTGAATTTAAGGAGACTTTTCCGGAAGAAGCAATAGGAAGTTGATGGGTAATATCAAGTCCGGTGGAATACTTACACTTTGGTAGCAATAAGGCAGAGAGCAGAAGGCTCCAGGGTTCTAAGGAAAGGAACAAAGTTGCAAGGTAGAAGGGAATGATAAGTGTTTAGCCGGACATGATATAAGCAATTGTAAGGTTTAATTACCTAAGCGAAATTACTGATATATAGCGATGAATTATATACAAACCTTACACAATAAGATTTCTTCCTTCCTAACAAAGAAAATATGACTAGGGTAGGTTTTTCTGCCAAAGCCATGATTTCCTAGAGTGTAGAGTAAACTTTATGCTCCCTTTCCTCCCAAGAATCAGTTTTCAGCTCACCCAGTTTCTCTACCAATTTAATTAAATCTTTGGTAGGAGTGTCTTTTTTACAGAAGGCATTAATCCTTCCTGTTCGGCTCATCACATCAATGGGAGAGTCATCAGAAGAATAGGCAATAATCTGAGTTTTTGGCTCAATAGCTTTGATATGAGTAGAAGCAGTTAGTCCATCCATCACTGGCATATGTAAGTCCAGAATGATTACATCAGGACGATGATGTTCGGCCATCTCAATTGCTTCTTTCCCGTTGCTAGCTAAACCAACCAGTTTAATTTTCTGATGAGGGTTGAAGGCTGTTTTGAGGGTGAAACGAGTTAATTCGTGGTCATCAACAACAAGAACACGTATCACAGGATGCTGAACACACAACATATGAAAAATCAAGATAGCGTTATGTAGTTTTCATAGTTTAAAAGGTGACGAATATTAATTTCCTCTATCGTTCGAGTGAATCATTAACAGGAAAATTTGAATAATTTTATTATAGAATTAACCATCATATATCAATTGAGATTTTATAAACATAAAATTTTTATTAAGTGTATAATTAAACACTACTTAGTATCAGTATACGGAAAATAAAGCTCATTAGTGCCAACGACAAAAGATCAATGAGAAGAAAACAACTGCTATGAATCCAATAGTTCAAATAATTGAGCCGATTGTTAGTGCATCTGGCATTTGCAATTGGGAAAATTTGCAATCAACTTCTCAAGAACAGATTGCTAAGCTCAGTGCTTCAGATAATTTCTCCCCTCCCATGGTTTACCCTAAGACAGTAGCAGAACTTTCCCAAGTCATAAATCAATGCTACAGCAATGGTTGGAAGGTTATCCCTTGTGGTCAAGGTAGTAAATTAGGTTGGGGTAATCTTGGTAAAGAAGTAGATCTAATCGTTAGCACTGAACGTCTGAACCACATTATTGAGCATGCAGTTGGTGACTTGACAGTTACTACTGAAGCTGGAGTCAAATTTTGTGATTTACAAGAGCTTCTCCGGCAAACTGGTCAATTTTTGCCTCTAGAACCAGCCTATCCTCAGCAAGCTACCCTAGGTGGCATCATTGCTACCGCAAATAGTGGCTCTTGGCGTCAACGGTATGGTGGGGTTAGGGATTTGCTGCTGGGTATTTCCTTTGTCCGCAGCGATGGGAAAATTGCCAAAGCTGGGGGACAGGTGGTAAAAAATGTGGCGGGTTATGACTTGATGAAGCTGTTTACTGGCTCCTATGGTAGCTTGGGAATTCTAACAGAAGTGACATTCCGGGTTTATCCCTTACCAGAGACTGGGAGTAGTGTGGTATTGACTGGTGAGGAGGAAGCAATAGCTTCTGCCTCTAAAACTTTACTAGCTTCTGCTCTCACTCCTACAGCTGTTGATCTACTCTCCACTGGATTAGTTACAGCTCTAGGTATAGGTAAGGGTATGGGTTTAATAGTACGCTTCCAGAGTGTAACAGAAGCTGTTAAGGAACAGTCATCCCGGATATTGGCAGTTGGACAGCAGCTGGGTCTAACAGGTACTCTCTATACCGATACCGAGGAGTTAAATCTATGGCAATCATTACCAAAACAAATCTGGGAACCCCCCTCACCACCAGCAATTACTTGCAAAATAGGAGTATTACCTACTGCTGCTGCTAGTACTTTAGTTCAGTTGGATACTCTAACTGCTTCCACTGGACTAGGATTTATTCACGCTGGGAGTGGATTAGGACACTTGCGGCTCGACTCAGCAGTAGTGACACCTCAGACAATTGTGGAGATGCGCAGTTATTGCCAAAATCAAAAGGGTTTTCTGACAGTTCTAGAAGCACCAACTGCTTTTAAGCAACAGTTGGATGTCTGGGGTTACAACGGCAATGGTTTAAGTCTTATGCATCGCATTAAACAGCAATTTGATCCGAAAAACATTTTAAGTCCCCATCGGTTTGTGGGAGATTAGGTGTTAGGTTTTAGGTATTAAGTGTTAGGTAATTTCCACAAGTGATCGCAATTCCACAAGCAAGATTATCCATCCTGTGGAACTGGCATCTTGTGCTAGGTCATAAAATAGAGTTATACCAAATCCGATTACTATAGACCACATATCTTATTGATAAAAGCTTGATATATATGGATTTTAGTTGACTTATTTGTGGTCTAGCTAAACTGGATTTGGTATTATAACTATGTATAGAATTGTTGTTAGCGCTCTTCTGTAAAACCGGGTTGAAATGTTAATTTTACGTTGGCTATAATGGTGGAAATTCGTGGAAATATCCCAGGGTAACAAAAGAGCGTTAGTAAAAATCAATTGAGGAATTTACTTTGAGCGACTCAATTATTAAATTATTGGACGAACTGCCCACAAATAACATGACTGTGAAAGTGCTCAAGGCTCTAAACTTTGTAGTACCTGGAGAATGGGAAAATGTTGTGGGTTGCGATCGCACTATTGAAGTCGTGACGGGAGAAAGCGATAGCGACAGGATTAGGGACATTCGCAATCGAGCAATTGAACTGTACAATGACAGCGATAATGGCTACCAGAAGGCACTCTGGTTTTACCAAACCATTGACAGTGCGGACAAGGCTCTGGGTGCAGCAGCAATGGCAAACAAGATTGGGGAAAAAATTGGCTTGTTGGGCTTTTTAAACAGGTTAACTCCCAAAGCAGATACAACTCAATCTGTGGACTTGTGTTTGAAGATTGTTACCGAGTTAATTGCCTATAGCAAACTTAACGGTCTTCCTGTTCTCAATCCTGGAGAATTTGTCGCACAATTGAGCGATAATTATCGAGGAGCCTCTTTAATGCGAATGGCAGCTTTGGTTTGCATTGATGGTGTGCTTCCTCTTGGACCAGACTTTCTGCAAAAAGTACAGGATACCCTATATCGAGAAGGGAGTAGCGCCTTTGAAAGCAATGCTGTTTTTGGGGCGATCTCCAATTTTATTCCTGGAGATGATAAATTTGGCTTTATTGGCGACACCTTTGGTGCAGTTCAAGGCTGGATGGATAATTTGGTCAGTTCGGTAGGGTTAACGCCACAAGGCATTTTTGATAGCATTGGCGGTTTTCTAGATTTGTCTGATGACGCCTTAGACTTTGTGGCGGCATTTCTGGATCAATCAACGGATTACTATCGGCATACAGGGATTCAAACTGTGGCTAAGAAATTGATTTTGCAAGCGACTGAGGATGCCTAAGATAATTTCCAGGAAAGAATGTACCTATCGTAGTGGCATGGCACTACTAAAACTGTAAAAGAGTGAATCCACTGGCAAGATGCCAGTTCCACCTATCTTGTGAGTCTGCCAAAACGATATAATTTAACTTATCTATCTACATCAGATCGTAAGCTAAGCTCCCAGCGTGGTTTTAACCTGCTACGAGCAACCACGTCAATCCCCGTCTTTTGCTAACGGGGAGGACTCACATGAGCAACCAAGAACAACAAATAACCAATAACTCCAGCGGTTTTGATACTGACAAACCTCCGCAGCAGAACTTGATTGATACCTGTGTTCACTGCGGCTTTTGTCTGTCCACTTGCCCCAGTTATCGGGTAATTGGTAAGGAGATGGATTCTCCTAGGGGAAGGATTTATCTAATGGATGCCATTCATCAGGGAGAGGCTCCTTTAGCACAAGGGACAACCCAACATTTTGATTCTTGTTTGGGATGCTTAGCTTGTGTTACTACCTGTCCATCAGGAGTTCAGTACGACAAGCTGATTTCAGCTACTCGTCATCAAGTTGAGCGCCATCAGCCGCGCAGTTTGCCAGAAAAGGTGATTAGAACTCTAATTTTTAATCTCTTCCCTTATCCTGAACGATTGCGCCTCTTTCTGGCTCCCCTCTATCTTTACCAAAAGTCAGGAGTGCAAAAACTAGTTCGTTCTACCAGCTTGCTCAAACAGGTATCCCCCTCTTTGGCAGCAATGGATTCCATCTTACCTGAACTTACCCTGGACTCTTTCACTCATAATCTGCCAGATGTGATTCCTGCTCAAGGGAAGAAACGCTATCGTGTAGGTATGATTCTCGGCTGTGTGCAGCGGTTATTCTTCTCCTCAGTTAATGAAGCAACGGTACGGGTATTAACTGCTAATGGTTGTGAAGTAGTTATCCCGAAAACTCAAGGTTGTTGTGCTGCACTGCCAGAACACCAGGGACAAACTCAACAAGCTCAAACTTTGGCACGGCAGATGATTGATAGTTTTCAAGGTACGGGTGTTGAAGCAGTGATTATCAATGCAGCTGGTTGTGGGCATACTTTGAAAGAATATGGTCATATCTTAGAAGATGACCCAGAGTACGCAGATAAAGCCAAGGAATTTGCTGCTCAGGTGAGGGATGCTCAGGAATTCTTGGCTGCGGTGGGACTAACAGCACCCCTTTCACCCCTAACAGATGAAGAGCTGACGATAGTCTATCAAGATGCCTGTCATCTGTTGCATGGACAAAAAATTTCAGTACAACCGCGACAATTACTGCGGCAAATTCCAGGGGTGAAGTTGCGGGAACCATTTGATGCGGCTTTGTGTTGCGGTAGTGCAGGAGTTTACAATTTGCTGCAACCAGAAGTAGCGGATGAGTTGGGACAGCAAAAGGTGGAGAATTTACTCAATACTGGAGCGGATTTGATTGCTTCTCCTAATCCTGGTTGTTCCTTGCAAATTAAGAAGCATTTGCAATTGCAGGAACAAGAAATTCCTTTGATGCATCCTATGGAGTTGTTGGATTACTCAATTCGGGGAGTTAAGTTAGCATAAGCATAACTTTATCCCCCCAAGTACTTATGCGGCAAGCCCTACTTACAAGTCAAAAGGACTGCATCGAGGCTCTACTAGCTAAAGAAGCAAGTCCGAAACAGAGTAAGGCATTAACAACCAGAAAAGAACTGGCAAGCATACCATCTCCCAGCCACATTAAGTTGGGTGAGAAGAAGGCACTCACCGCCAAACAACTCGCAACACCGAGAGCAGAACCGATTGCTAACCACTTTAATTGAGAGTGTCCTAGTAATAACACTACTAAAACCAACGGAATCAGCACACTGGCAAATATGGGATTTAAAGCATTGCTGCCTTGAATAGCTCCCCCTAATTCCGGAATAGAGCTACCCATAACTCGCAATGGCCATTGGGGCAAATCAAAGATATAGAAACCTTTGAGGAAAAACAAGCCACTACTACCAGCAATTAAACCACTTGTCAATGACCAACCCCAACCAAAAGTCAAATAATTCCGCAATAACCAGGCAAGCAGATAAGAACCCAACACCATCAAAACTTTCGGTAACAGTGCGACTACGCCACCGTCAAACCAAAACCGGAGATTGAGATAACCGTTATCATTGAGCCACCGGAAGAAATCACGGAAGCTAATTTGTCCTCCCACGGCTAGTTTGACTGCATTAGCAGCATCCAGATGTCCTGCACCAAAGTGGTTTAAGGGATCCTCTTCCACAGTGCGACTCGATTGCTGAAGGATGCTCAAAATTTCATCTGGTTCAGTAATGCCAGTAGTTTTGATCAAAGCAGCAACCCCAGCAACGTGAGGAGCAGCCATGCTAGTACCCTGATACCCAGCAAAGACTGGTTCACCAGTTTGGCGATTGATCGTGTTTTGCAAAATCTTACCAGCTTCACTACCGCCAGGGGCAGAAATATCTACACCAGCACCAAAGTTAGAGTAAGGTGCTTTGTCTCCCACCGCATCTATGGCAGAGACGCCGATGACGTGGGGATAACGAGCCGGATAGGAAGCAGCATTACGATTCGCATTACCTGCTGCAGCGACAATAACAACACCTTTGTTATAAGCATAGTCAATAGCTTCTGCCATCACTTTGCTCTCACCGGCACCACCCAAACTCATATTGATCACGTCAGCACCATTGTCAGCAGCAAAGCGAATTGCTTCGGCAATATCTGCAACTGTACCACCACCGTTAGCACTCAAGACCTTCAAAGGCATAAGACTAGCTTCGTAAGCAATCCCTGCCACTCCATAACCATTGTTGGTGGATTGAGCAATTGTACCAGCCACATGGGTTCCGTGACCATGGTCATCAGAGGCATCGACTTGATCGTTAACGAAATCGTAGCCTTTGACAAATTTTGTATCCCGCAAATCAGGGACAGTGCTAATACCACTATCAATTACTGCAACAGTGACGCCACTACCTTTAGTTTCGTCCCAGGCGGATTCAATCTTGATATTGTGCAGATTCCACTGCTTGCTGTAGTAAGGGTCATTAGGTCCTCTAAGGGAGGGATTTACTCTGGAGTTGTTCTCCTCAGAGGAGAGCGCTAGTAAATTATTATCGTTTGGCTCAGGTAAACCGTAGACATAATTTGGCTCAATAAATTCTGTTTGCTTGGACAGTGCTGACTTTTTCAGGGCATTGAGCAATTGCTTGTCACCCTCTAAGATATAAATATTGTCAGCTAGAGAAAATTCGCTATTGAGCCCCAGTTTAACGTTGTATTTTTGTGCGATCGCTTCTACCTGTTCTTGTATTTGAGCGGCTGGGATATCTTCCCTGAAGTCCAGGAGAATCGACTGATACTCCCCCTGGTTAGCCAAACCTTTAAAGTTAAACAAGGCAAAACCCAGCCCAAATATGAATAAACACGTTAAGAGAAACTTCTTCATAGCAACCTTTACACTGTTGCGCCTCTGTAGTTACTATTTCAACCCTATCCTAAATTCAGAGTTTCGGAGGGAGCAAGCCCCTAAATTCTATACCGATAGAACTCCTTTACAAAAAGTGACATTTCCTCCAACTCCTTAAAGGGGTTGGAGGAAATGTCTCTCCGCCGCGAAAGTCATTTGTCAAATGTCATTAGTCCTTTGTACGAATGACTAATGACGCTATTTTTTTTAGCAGCAGATGAATTTCACTTAGAAGAAACTAGGTTGGTGACGAATCAAGTTAAGGAATTCTTCACGAGTTTTTTGTTCATCATGAAAAAGACCTAACATGGCACTAGTGACTGTCCAGGAACCAGGTTTTTGGACACCCCGCATTACCATACACATATGAGTAGCTTCCATAACCACAGCTACACCTTGAGGTTCCAAGATAGTTTGAATTGCTTCGGCAATCTGACGAGTCAGGCGTTCTTGAACTTGTAGCCGCCTTGCGTACATTTCCACTACACGAGCTAACTTACTAAGTCCCACAACTTTATTATTGGGTACATATGCTACATGAGCTTTGCCCATAAATGGCAGCATATGATGTTCACACAGGCTAAAGAAATTGATATCCCGAACAAGAACCATTTCATTGTGACCTTCATCAAAAATGGCTCCATTAACTAGTTCTTCTAGAGATTGATTGTAGCCACCGGTGAGAAATCGCATTGCCTCTGCCACCCGCTTAGGAGTTTTGAGAAGCCCCTCCCGTTCTGGATCCTCACCAACCCCCAACAGCATTGTCCGCACGGCTCTCATCATTTCCTCATTCATTTCTTCCGTAGGTCTTTGCAACTTTGGTTGCTGACCATTCTGCGTATTGCGATCAGGTCGTGTTTGTAAATGACTGTTAGGGTTTAGTTTAGGCATAGATTCAGCATGATTGGAACCATTGGAAGATGCAATAGTCATAATTAGCTTGATGAAAGTTCTGAAACATTAATTAAATTTTTATTAGTTATTAGTTATTAGTTATTGTTGTCACAAACTAAAAATAACTAATAGTTAACAACTAACAAGTAACAATTGTTTATCTAGATGCTCCTGTCGGATTATATGCAATTGCTGCATTGTTACCAAATAAAAGAGCCTGGAGTGTTCATCAACGGAGTGGGAAAGGCAGATTTAGTCTGAGAACATTTCTCTAGGGTAGTCAATCATCAAAAGTAATTCTGGCTTTACAGTCAGCCAAAATTAGGTAGTAATATTGCTTGACTACGTTAAATGAGAAAAATGTAAACAATTGTTACGATAATAATTATATCACCTGAAAATTGGGAATTGAGAATTGAGAGCAGGGAGCAAGGGAGAAAAACCTACAGAAGGAAGGAAACAGACCAATGGACATCTCCAAAACCCAATTTCTAGTTAAAAATGCTTACACCCAAGCAGTATGAGAGTAAGTGCTTCTCAGTAATGACCAACAGGAAGCTCAGTAAAAACACCAATGTTGCGGAACTTATGATAACGCAAGTCTTGGCGCTGTTGACCTGTCAGTTGAGAAAGTTCTTCAAGATTTTGTAGCACTACATTCTTAAGGATAGAAGCAGCTGCCAACGGATCAGCATGAGCACCGCCTAATGGTTCTGGCAAAATGTGGTCAATAATCCCCAATTCTTTGAGATCCCAAGCAGTAATCCGAAGAGCGACTGCTGCTTGTTGGGATTTTGCAGCATCCTTCCAAAGGATTGCAGCACAAGCTTCAGGACTGGCTACTGTGTAAACAGAATGTTCAAACATCAACAGTCGATCACCAACACCGATTCCTAAAGCTCCACCAGAACCACCTTCACCGATAACCGTACAAATAATTGGCACATCTAGGTGGAACATCTCTCGGAGATTATAAGCGATCGCTTCTCCTTGACCCAATTTTTCTCCTTCAACACCTGGCCAAGCTCCCGGCGTGTCAATAAAGGTCAAAATTGACATACCAAAGCGATTGGCATGTTCCATCAACCGCATTGCCTTACGGTAACCTCCTGGAGATGCCATGCCAAAGTTTCGAGCCACATTATCTTTAGTATCTCGACCTTTTTGATGACCTAGCATGACTACTGAATGTCCGTTCACGCTGCCAATACCACCAACTAAGGCTGGATCATCAGAACCACCGCGATCGCCATGTAGTTCAATCCAATGATCACTAATTGCTTGAATGTAGTCTAGCGTACTCGGACGTCTAGGGTGACGAGCTAACTGTAGACGCTGTCCTGGTGATAAACTACTGAAAATCTCCTGACGTAGTTGTACCGCTCTGGCCTCTAGTTGTCGAATTTGGTCAGATACATCAACTTTATTCTCTGCGGCAAGTTCACGAATTTGCTCAATTCGTTTCTCTAACTCAACAAGGGGTTTTTCAAAATCAAGCTGAAAAGTTCTGTGTTCTGAGGTTGGCATCTTAGGAGTTTGAATGGTTGAGGGTAGAGGGGATTGAAGATTGGGTGATTTTAGATTTTAGATTGACCTTTGATTAAAAGACAAGGGTTTGTATTGATTCAATGAAGAAGGGAATGGGGAGAGGGGAACAACTCCCGAAGAGCTGTTTAGAGTTTTTTCTTATTTGTCGGAAGTATAGGGTTTTAATCTCCCCTCAGGTGAGCGCAAAACCAATGGCAGGTAATACCATGAAGAAAAAGCAGCTCTCTGCGAGATCGCCTTTGAAAAGAAGTCTATAGATTTAGTCTAATCAAAGCCCAGTATTGGTTTGAGAAACTATGTTACTAAAATATAACCCTCGACAATGTTTACCCTCTGCTGAAGATTTACCTGACTCAGATGATACACCTGTGGATAACGAATTACAAGATTTAGTTCCCGGATTACTCAAGGTAATTCTTGCCTTGATTTGGTCAAAAAGAATGGATTGGTTTTTTGGGGTTGATATGGGAATTTATTTTGCTCCAGATGAACCAGCGATTGTACCGGATGGTTTTTTAAGTATTGGAGTACCCAGAATTATCGACTCAGATTTACGTTTATCTTATGTTTTGTGGGAAGAGAAGCAAGTGCCAATTATGGTATTAGAAGTGGTTTCTCAAACCCGACGAAGAGAATATACACAAAAGAAACAAGATTATGCTGAACTGGGAATATTATATTATGTTATATATAACCCCTTAAGAAAAAGGAAACCTCGTTTAGAAGTATATCAACTTGAGAATGGAGAATATCAATTATTGCCAGGTGAACCAGTATGGTTGCCAGAAATTAATCTAGGTCTGGGTCGAGAACAAGGAACATATCAAGGAATTACGAGAGAATGGTTATATTGGTATGATCAACAAGGAAAAAGATATTTAACTCCAGAAGAACAACTTCAACAGGAACGCCAAATATCAGAAATAGCTGAGCAACGAGCCTCAGATGCTGAAAATCGGGCGGCTATTGCTGAAAAACGAGCTAAACACTTAGAACAATTACTGAGGGAAGCAGGTATTGATCCTGAACAGTATGCTTAAGCTCACAGGGTGACTGATAATATCAAGTTCGGTTGAATAGTTATAAATAACGAGGGAGGAGTCAGGAGTCAGGAGTCAGAAGTCAGAAGGGAAGAAAGAAGTTTGCAGGGTAGAAGGGAATTATATAGTCATTTCACATAAGAATGAAACACTTTTTTCTGTCAAAAACCTTTTACAGCAAGATTTACAGCAAAATTTTTTGTTTCAATCTAAACTGGAATGACTATAAGTGATTATCCGAACTTGATATAACTGCTTTTCGTCAGTTGATCGAGTTAACTCATCCCCCGGAAGACAGCACGGGTGATTTCATGTTAGCAAGTTGTTAGTTATTAGTTGTTTGTCAAGAAATCAAATAACCAATAACAAACAACTAATACCAAAATTACTTAGTCGTGACACACTCGTTCCTACAGGATAAAGTTATTGGCTGCTCATCTCTGACATGACTTTTAATTTTTGGTATAACGAGAGAATCAGGGTTTGACCCCCATTTTTCGGAGTCTGATAGAAGAGGGATAAATAAGGAATTTACCATAGAATTTCAAAAAACGAGATAATTCGATTGAGCACCTTGTTTGATAAATTCCGAAGAAACTTCTATTCACACTTTACAATTCATCGCCGCTTCAGCAATCAAACTTGCTATGGCTTGGGGAGCATCAATATGAAGATTGTGTCCTCCAGAGAGGAATACTCGCTTCGCTTGTGGCATTACTGCTTGTTGTTCGGATAAATCATCAGTTCTATTTAAGTGACTGGTATCTCCATAGATTAAGGTAATCGGTGCTTGAATTTGCCGGAGTAGTTCAAGGTATCTGGCTCTGGGAAAGGAATTGCCATTAAAACCAATGCCAGTACGAGTACGCAACATAGGATCCCAACGCCAACGTACACCGCTATCACAGGGTTCAGTAATTCGCTTGGCTAGTTTCAAAGCTAGTGCTTCTGACATAGTAGGAGTTCCCAAGCGCAGGCGAGAAGCAGCAGTAGCCACATCAGGAAATACAGGATGTTCAGAAGGAGAAGCGAGATAGTCTAAGTGAGTGGCTAGTTGCTCGACAACTTCATTGTCATTACCATCAGAAGGAAGCACCGTATCAAGTAGTACTAAGGCTCCTACCTTCTCTAATCGCACACTGGCATACATAGCTGCTAGCACTGAACCGATGGAATGCCCTACTAGGATAAATGGTTGGTCGGTAAGTTCAGCAACAATTGCATCAACATCTCCTAAAAAGTCCACTAAATGGGCAGAATTACCTTTACTTATATGAGAAGAGCGTCCATGTCCTCGCAAGTCGGGAGCAACTACACGATAACCCATTTTAGCTAAGGGAATGGCAACTTCTTCCCAAGCCGCTCCTTGTTCGAGGATACCGTGGAGACACAGTACTAGTGGTCCTGCTTCTGGTCCCCAGGTACACAGACATAATCGATGAGAGCGGACATCTAGGTAAGATTCTCCCATAGCTGGGGAATTGAGAATTGAGAATTGAGAATTGAGAATTGTCTCCGTGTCTCCGTGTCTCCGTGTCTCCGCGTCCTCTGCTCCCTGCTCCCTGGGTAATTCGTACTCTAATTGAGCAGCTATCTGTCGGGCAGATTCTCCTAATTGATGAGGTAGCTTGATGGTTTTCCAGGTTTCTCCGAGGGAGGGATCAATATTGTTATGCTTAAAAAAGTTCGGATCGTTAATTGGTACGGATGTAGGATGAACACCATCCGTCATGCGATCGCCTTCGTAGGGTTTTAATAGTTCTTGTTTAAAGGGAATACCTAGAAACTCACACAAACTACTCATCACCTGAGCTGGATCTTTAACTAGTTCTTCATAGCGAAGTTGGTAGTGGCGCTCTGGTTCTAGATGTTGGAATAAATTGAGGATGTTTTGATTACTATTAGTCCAGACTTGTTCTGCTAGCTGGTAGGGGTTAGCGTCACCTTTACCTACTAGTTTATCCATGCGCAGACGGACAAATGATTCCATCATGGCATAGGGATGACGTACTAAATGAATATACCTTCCTCCAGCAAATAATTGTTCTGCTCGTGCCAATGTCTCTTGACTCATGGCATAAGTGGGAGATTTATCCACCAGCAGGCGCTTACCTGCTAGCTTCTGAAACTTAGCGTAAACTTGCTGAATCGATAAGTTCTGGGATTCCATATCCTTCACCAAAGCTTGGCTGGCAGCTCCATCAATCCCCATAATTTCCATAAAGGCTCGTTGCAGTCCCTCTCCTAAAAAGGAAAGAGCTAGTTCCTTGTGTCGCTCTTTCATGGTGGTGAATGGCAACAGATGTAGTTCCGGTGGTGAGAAGAGGTCCGGATGACCTGCTAGCATGACTCTGAGTAGGGTTGAACCCGACCTAGGACTTGAAAGGATAAAGATTATACCAGGAAGTTTGTTGTTTGTTGTTTGTTGTTTGTCGTTTGTTGTTTGGGAATTGGCGATTTGGAATGACTCCTTTATATCCTCATCTCCGCGTCTCCGCGTCTCCGCGTCTCCGCGTCTCATCTCCTCTGCTCCCTGCTCCCTACTCACCGGAGTATGTACTCGCTGGAATTCGGTGGCAATATATTTGGCTAGGGTGTCAATTCTGGGTCGCTCATAGAATTCTCTGGGGTATAACATGAGTTGGAGGTCTTGCTTGAGGAGATTAATTGCCTCCATTACCATGAGAGAGTCCATTCCTAGGTCGAGGAGATTGCTGCTGAGAGGAAGTTGCGATCGCTGAAGTTGGAGTACTTGAGCAATCTGCTGCTGGAGGTAGGATAATAAAAACTCCTCTCGTTGGGTAGCTGAGATTGCCAGTAGTTGCTCGAAGATGACTGTTTCTTGCTGTTGAGGCTCAGCTGTATCTTGCTGAGTTGGTTGGGATTGGACTTCGCGGACAATCTCACTGAGGAAAGGTGGTTCTACGCCAACGGGTAGAGTTGCCAGTAAATCTAACCATCTGATTGGCACAACCCCAACCTGAACGGCGTTTCCAGTAAGTAACTGACCAAAAATTTGCAATCCTTGCTCTGGAGCGATCGCATCTACTCCCTTCATCTTAATCCGCTCTTGTGCTTGGCTTTTGGCTGCAAGTCCGATATTTGACCAAACTCCCCAATTAATGCTCAATCCTGGTAGTCCCTGAGTACGACGATAATGAGCTAAAGCATCGAGAAAAGCATTTGCTGCTGCGTAGTTGGCTTGTCCGGGAGAACCCAACAGAGCAGCGGCAGAAGAGAAGAAAACGAAGAAGTCTAAGGATTGGTTCTGAGTTAAATTATGTAGATGCCAAGCTCCTTGGATTTTGGGAGCCATAACTCCGTGAAAGCGCTCCCAGGTTTGTTGCAACAGGATGCCGTCATCTAGAATTCCGGCAGCATGGATAACCCCCCGCAAAGGTGGTAGGGATTGCTCTATTTCTGCTAGTACCTTAGCAACTTGCTCTGCCTCACAGACATCTGCTTGGGTAACGACTACTTTAGCTCCTGATTGTTCTAGTTCTTTTAATTGTTCCTTAACCGTCTCTTTCGGACTACTGCGTCCTACTAATACCAGGTGTCGTGCTCCCTGTTCTACCATCCATTGAGACACCAGCAAACCTAAACCACCATTACCACCAGTAATCAAGTAAGTGCCATCTTCACGGAAAGACGGGAGACTTTGAATTAGGGTATCTTGGTTTTGACGGTGGTGTACTAGTCTTGCTACTTGACGTATACCGCCACGGAAAGCCACTTGATCTTCTAATGTTTGTCGGCTTTCTACCTCTACCTGCTCTGACCAAATTTCCTCAAATAAGTCTTGTACCTCATTTGGTGGAGCTTCAGGGTCTAAGTCTATCCGAACACAGTTGAGTTCTGGGTGTTCTAAGGCGATAACTTTACCCATTCCCCATAAGGGAGAGCCACTAACTTCTAGAGCTTTAGGTTCTTTGCCAACTGGCTGCGCTCCTCGCGTCACTAACCAGAGAGCAGTAGGTTGAGTAAATTTTGTCTTGACTAGGGCTTGGACTAAATGCAGAGTACTGCCGCATTTTTGCCTTAGAAGCTCATCTAAGTTGATTTTTGTCAAGTCTGGAGTTTCTACTGGCTCCAAGCTCCACAAATGCACTACTCCCCGCAAAGAATTCTGAGTAGTTTCCACTATCTCCAGCAGCTGTTGAAAGTCAGTTGGATTAGCCGGGTTCAGGCTGAACTCTTGCTCAGCTAACTTTTGATACTCTTTTCCTGGAAAGGCGAGGGTACAAATCTCTCCCTTGGTTCTCAAAATAGTTGCCAACTGCTGACCAATCCCTTGAGTATCAGCTAAGATTAGCCAACTGCCTGATGATGTTGACTTGGGAATTTGTGTGGAGTCTATTTGCTCCTTTGGGGCTACAGTTAAAGCATGCTGTAAGTAGTCTTGACTTTGACGTGCTTTAGGTTGCCACTCTACTTCATAGAGACAATTTGGAAATTGTTGTTTGGGAATGGGGAATTGGATTGAATCTACCCAATACCGTTGTCGTTGGAAGGGGTAGGTTGGCAAAACTACCTGCCGACAGGGATAATCTTGGTCAAAGCCGGACCAGTCTACTGGTATTCCCCGCAGATATAAAGTTGCCAAACTCCGGAGCATTTGCTGCCAATCAGACTTCCCTTCGCGCAAGCTGGGTAGCAAGGTAAAGTTTCGCGTTTTTACGTCTGGCAGGCAGTTACGAGCCATTGCCAGTAAGGTTGGTTTGGGTCCTATTTCCACAAATACTTCATAACCTTGGCTGAGGAGGGTTTCCATACTGGCGGCAAATCTCACTGACTCTCGCACATGACGACACCAATATTCCGGTGTAGTAATTTCCGTGGTTGCCAGTTCTCCTGTGAGATTGGAGATTAAGTCTATTTGTGGGGATGAGTAGGTAACTTCTGAGGCAACCCGCTCAAAATCCTCTAGCATTGGCTCCATTAAGGGGGAGTGGAAGGCATGGGAGACCTGCAATTTTTGGGTTTTGATGCCTTGAGCTGCTAGTGTGTTAACGATGGCAGCGATCGCTTGCTCTTCTCCAGAAATAACGATATTCTCTGAACTGTTAACCGCTGCAATTGCACAGGCATGAGCGTAAGGTTGAATTGCAGCGCGAGTAACTGCTTCAGAGGCAAATACCACCACCATCTCGCCAGTTTTTGGTAGAGCTTGCATTAAACGAGCTCTCTGGGCAATCAGTTTCAAACCATCTTCTAGGTTAAATACCCCAGCTACACAGGCAGCAACATATTCTCCCACACTGTGACCCACTACTACTGTTGGTTTTATGCCCCAAGACTGCCATAATTGCGCAAGAGCGTATTCTAAAGCAAATAAGGCTGGTTGGGTGTAGGTGGTTTCATCGAGAGGAGTGCGGAATAAGAAGTTATCTTTTTCTAGTTTGTCTTCTACCTGAGAATAGAGAAGCTCAAGTAAAGGCTTTTCTAAATAGGGGTGCAGAATTTCAGCACAGCGATTGATCGCTTGACGGAAGGTAGGCTGGGTTTGGTAGAGTCGTCTTCCCATACCTATATACTGGGAACTCTGACCTGTGAAGAGGAAGGCTAGCTTTGGGTTTGTGGTATTGGATACCTCTCCCCTCAATAGTCCACGACTTTTCTTACCAATGGCAAGAGTAGAAAAGTGCTCCTGCAACTGGGTTGTAGATTCAGCAATGATGGCAAGGCGGTGCTCAAAATGCGTCCGCGCGGTATTGGCAGTGAAGCATATATCTGCTAATGATGCTTTAGAATTTTGTAGATAAGTTGCATAAGCTTGAGCTAGTTCTGCCAAAGCCTGTTCACTTTTTGCAGAAAGGGTTAATAAGTGTTGTGGACGCTCAAGTTCTGCTGTTCTAGGAGCTGGTGCTGCGGCTTCTTCCAGGATTATATGAGCATTAGTGCCTCCAAATCCAAACGAACTTACACCAGCCAATCGACGTTCCTGACTAATTTGCCATTCTTGGAGCTCAGTTGGGATTGCTAAGGGCGTATTTTCTAAGTCAATATGGGGATTGAGCTTCTGCAAATGTAAGTGAGGGGGAATCTCTGTATGTTGGAGGGAGAGGACTACTTTGATTAAACCTGCAATCCCCGCAGCTGCTTCCAAATGACCAATATTTGTTTTAACTGAACCAAGCCAGCAAGGTTGCTCGAGAGAGCGTCCCTTCATTAACACTTGTTTGAGGGAATTGACCTCAATAGGATCTCCTAGAGATGTACCAGTGCCGTGAGCTTCAAAGTAACTAATTTCTGTTGGTTCTACCCCAGCATTTTCTAAAGCTTTACGGATCACAGCTTGTTGTGCTGGTCCATTCGGTGCAGTGAGTCCATTGCTACGGCCATCCTGATTGACTGCTGTACCTTTGATTAGGGCTAGTACATTGTCTCCATCTTTGAGGGCATCAGCAAGCCGCTTAAGGACAACTATACCGCAACCTTCACCTCTGACATAACCGTCGGCATCAGCACTAAAGGTCTTACAGCGTCCATCCGCTGCTATCATACCAGCCTGGGCAAAGGTTATACTTAATTCAGGAGATAAAATTAGATTGACCCCACCTGCCAGTGCTAGTTGGCACTCTCCCTGTTGCAAGCTCTGCGTTGCCTGGTGAACTGCTACCAAAGATGAGGAGCAAGCTGTATCTACGGACCAACTAGGTCCCCGTACATCCAGCAGATAGGACAAGCGGTTAGCTGCAATGCTCAGAGCGTTACCAGTACCAGAATAGGGATCATTAGGGAGCTGTAATCGGGAGTAATCATAGCTGCTAATGCCAATGAATACCCCCGTTTCACTCCTAGCCAACTTTTCAGCAACAATTCCTGCGTTTTCCAACGCCTCCCAGCTCACCTCCAGCAACAGCCGTTGCTGGGGGTCCATACTCTGAGCCTCTCGTGGGGTAATCCCAAAAAACTGGGGGTCAAACTGATCTACTTGTTCCAGAAAGCCTCCCCATTGAGGGATTGGTTGTTGGACTTCCTGATGCCAGCGATTGGTGGGTACTTCTGTAATCGCATCCACACCATTACGCAAAAGCTGCCAGAAGGCTTGGGGATTTTTCGCTCCTGGTAAGCGGCAGCCGATGCCAATAATGGCAATTACCTCATCAGAAGCGCCTACTCTTTTGGTCGCTTTTTGTCTTCTTTCAAGGGAGTGAGTTGGTGGTGCAAGCTCTTCGTAACTCAGATAGCGAGCCAGAGCCTCAATACTAGGGTAATCATAGGCTAAAGTAGGAGCTAGCTTGCGTCCTAGCCATTCTTCTAGCTCTCCTGATAGCGTTACTGCTGCTACCGAATCTAAGCCGTAGTGGGAGAAAGGTTCCCTAATATCGATTTCTTGGGGTTCTACAACCAATCGCTCCGCAATTTGGGAGATTAACCAAGCTTGAATTGCTTGGAAGGTGGGAGATATTGCCTGTTGCCTGTTGCCTATTGCCTGTTGCCTGTTGCCTGTTGCCTGTTGCCTGTTGCCTGTTGCCTGTTTAACCTCTATCCACTCTCCCACTACATCCAGACTGTTGTCTAGAAAACCTGCTTTGCAGGCATAGCGTTGAATTTTACCACTGGAAGTTTTGGGGATACTGTTGGTCTTAAGTAGCAAAACTGTAAAAGGTTGTAGTGAATGCTCTTGAGCTATTTCCTGACGAATCGCTCCAATTAAGTCATCTACATCTAAATTCCTTAGATAACGCCGTTCAACCTCTTGAACAATAACTAGTCGCTCCTCATCTTCTACTTCGACGGCAAACGCTGCACCGTAACCCAAACGCAATGCTGGATGAGAGCGTTCCACTGTCAATTCAATATCCTGAGGATAATGATTACGACCTCTAATTATAATTAAATCCTTGAGGCGACCAGTAACAAATAGCTCACCATTGTGTACAAATCCTAAGTCTCCAGTGCGCAGAAATGGTCCTTCTCCCGTATCTGCTAAATAGCCATGGAAAGTTTGTTGAGTCTTCTGTTGTTGATTCCAATAACCTTGAGCCACACTTGCTCCAGAAACCCAAATTTCACCTACTTGGGAAGCTGCACATTTAGTCAAAGATTCAGGTTCAACGATCGCAATTTTCTCTTCTAACCAAGTTCGACCGCAACCAATAATAGTGCGAGTCCCTTCTGAATTTCCTGGTGCTGGCACTACCTGGTTTTGCTCAAGAGCTGAGCCATCCACTTGGGAAACTACAGGGGGTGCTGTTTTCAAGCCACCGGCAATGAGTAGAGTTGTCTCAGCCATACCGTAGCAAGGGTAAAATGCTTCCCGGCGGAAGCCACAGGAGGCAAAGGTAGTAGCAAACCGCTCCAATGTCTCGGCACGAACTGGTTCAGCACCTGTGAAAGCTACTTCCCAACTGCTCAAGTCAAGACTTGCTATTTGCTCCGGCTTAATCTTGTTGACACAAAACTCATAGGCAAAATTGGGTCCCCCACTGGTCGTTGCTTGGTAGCGGGAAATCGCTTTTAGCCACCTTATAGGCTTTTGTAGAAAGGCTACTGGGGGCATTAATGTTACAGGGAAACCACCGTAAATGGGCTGTAGTACCCCGCCAATTAACCCCATGTCGTGGTAAAGTGGCAGCCAAATTACACCCCGACTGTTAGGTGTATGCTCAAAACACTTGTGGATCCCGAATAAATTGTGCAGTAGGTTCCCATGAGAAACCATCACCCCTTTTGGTGTTCCTGTGGAACCAGAAGTGTATTGGAGAAATGCCAATGTGCCAGTATCTATCGGCAAAGGTTGCCAATCATCAGTTTGGTTAATGTCAATCTCGTCCGTAATTATGCAACATAATGGGGCTAATGTTAGCTTTTCTGTTAATGTTTTATCAAAATTGCTCAAAATCGATCTAGTTGTTAGGACGATGGTTGCTTGGGCATCAGTGACAATTCCTTGTAATCGATTACTATGATGGTTACGTTTGGGTGGATAAGCTGGAACTGCCACCACACCTGCATACAAACAGCCAAAAAAAGCAGCTATAAATTCCAAACCTGGTGGATAGAGCAGCAAAGCCCTCTCACCAGTAACCCCTTGCTGCTGAAGCACAGCTGCGATCGCTCGTGCTTTTTCGTCTAACTCCTGATAAGTTAGACTTATGCTCGATGTTTCTCCATCCAGCAAAAAAGTATAAGCAATTCGGTCAGGTTGGTGTAACGATCGGTAACGCAGCAGGTCTACTAAAGTCGAAAATTGGTGCTTGTACCCGTTCAAGTAATCAAAACTATCGGTCATTCCCTGCTCCCTTAGTCCTCCTTACAGCCAAACGTCTTTTGAATCTCCTGATCAAACATTACAAGCCAGTTGTCAAAAACTAGAAAATAGCCAACAGCTCACTAGATATTGAATATGCCATAGATATTAAAAGCATAGAATCAAATCAGTATAAATGCCTAAAGCTCTACATAAAAACCACTTATCATTTTAAGTAAAAATGTTTGTTGGAGTTTTGAAGCCCCTTAGAGCTTCTCGCCACTCAGGATAAAAATGGGACTGACGGCAGCAAAGGTTTGATGAATTCCCCTCGTTTCCAGACGATTAATTGCTGATTGCACTACATCAACATTGCGAGCTTGTAACTCTGCTAAACCTTCAGAGATGGCATAAAGGGTTTTAAGATTACTGGCTGTGGCAACTACTCGTCCTGAAGGCTGTAAGTATCGCCACACTTCCTTAAGTATGTCCTTAACGGGGTGTCCTCCTTCAATACAGACTCGATCAGGTAAGTGAGGTAGATGTTTGAGGCATTCTGGAGCGCTACCTTCAATGACTTCTACATTCTGGACGCAGAAGCGATCGCAATTGCGTCGAATTAAGTTAGCGACTTCCTCATCCCTTTCTACTGCAATAATTTTACCCTGAGGACACAACAAGCCTGATTCTACAGGAATTGTCCCTGTTCCAGCACCGATATCCCACAAAACCGAAGTTGGTTGCAACCGGAGGGCACCGAGCAACAGTAATCGCACTTCTCTCTTACTCAGACGAATACCAGGTAAGCGCTCAAATAAATGATCTGGGATACCAGGAGTGACGTAAGGCCAGATTTTAGAAGTCATTTTAAATATAGAGGTTTAAATTAGGGATTTCTCCTAGCTTAGATTACCCAAATTCTTGGTTTACTGGAGTTTTGCTAAGTAACTTCAAATATTGCCGGATTAAACCAATTGTCAGAGCAGGTAATTCCAACTGAGGAGTCAATCCCACATCTTCTAGAGTTTGAAAAACCCGAATTGCTTGAGGATTGAGAGCAGCGAGACGTTTGCCGATTTCTGGACTAGTAAACTCGGACTCTTTTCCCCAGATGATTGCTGTAGGAGTAGTTAGCTGCCGAATGTACAAGGATAGATCAAAGCACAAATCGCCGCGCACGAAAGAAAGAGCAGCGTATTCTGCATTTGGTTGCACAGCTGAGGCTAAATAGGCATCTACAATTTCTGGATAAATCCGGTTAGGACGAGCAAATTGGCGATTTTCCAAGAAACTGCTGATTCCAGCACTGTTGGCAATACCAGTACTGTAGATTAAGCGATCAAGAATTGGAGTGCTGACTAACTGAGCAAAAAAGCTGCGGTTGTAGTCTTCCCCAAAATCAGATAACCCTGCTGGGGTTGTTAGAATTAGACACTTGAATAAATCAGGACGAGCGATCGCAGCTCGGATAGTCAATGCTCCTGTTAGAGAAGAGGCTACCACTGGTGTAGCTTCTGTACAAGTTTGTTCCAGGAATTCAATGATTATAGTAATGTAGTCATCTATTTGGTAATTACGTTCTGGATGCTCTGAACGTCCCCAACCAATTAAGTCAGGTGCAAGAATTCGGTAATCACTGGCAAATGCTGGGTAAACTTTTGACCATTCATAAGCAGATGAGCCACCCCCAAAGCCATGTAAGAATACTAATGTTGGTAGCTCTTCTGCTTCAGAAGCATCCCCTGAATACCAAAGCATCTGCTCAGCTGTGTAGTACACCATTCTTCCTAGGGAGGTTACCAGGGAGCTTTGTTTAAAGCCATTTGGTTCAATCATGTGCCAATCTCATCACTATTGCTATTATTGCTAATTTTGACACTCAACTCTTTACTGGAGTTAAAAATCATTGAAAGTAAAGACCAGCTTTTAGGTAAATTCGCGAACCTAATCTTTGAGTTTTTTGTTGAAAATTACGTATTTTTACTATTTACATTAGCAACACAATAACTACTATCATGTTGTTGTATATCAGCTAATTAATGAGGAGAATTACTCACCAACACGCCTGCGTACTTTATTAATGCAATAAATATCTCTTATAGAGATTTATTAGATTTTAAGTATATATACTTAAATTCATCTAGCTAAATACAGTGCTATTTAGTCTTCCCTGTCCCTTAGAGTAATTTACTATAAAAAACTTAATCAAGATTGTGTAAGGATTAGCCCAGTTTAATTAAAGAGTTAATTAAGTCTAACTCGTTAACCTAACACACAATGTATCTTATTGGTAAAGCTATGATTATATTTATCACACCTAGCTATACCTTCTGCTCAACTGGCAAAAGGTTCTAGATAAATTTTATGGGAAGAAAAATTAGCTCTTCATACTTATGGAAAAGTATACTCAAAAGGTAAAGAAGAAAACAATAATTACTGAAAAAATGTAGAAAAAATGATAATGATATATATAATTTTATGATAATGGAACCGAAAGCCGAAGTGAATAAATCCAGAGAGCCCAAAGGGTTTGGATCCTCAAAGAACTTCGTTAAGCCACAAACAATAATTGCCTCTCCTTGCTGGGGTACAGCCGAATATGATGCTAATATAGTTTTGCTCAGAGCTTCTCGTGTTTGTTTAAAGCTCGAAGACTTGAAATGTTTTGAAGTGGTAGAGCATCAATTTCGTCCTTATGGAATTACTTTTAAAAACGCGATCGCTCTACAACCTTCAAACCCAGCCTATCCTGCTCCCTCTGGTACGAAAGTACTGATTGCTGGCCCTAGAAACGGTTGGATGGAAGTAATCTTCTCGCAACCTATTAGTTCTTTCTACTGCTATGTCACTAGTTCGCAACCCACAATTTTGTCTGCCTATGATCAACAAAACAGACTCCTACTCAACGCTTCAACAGCAGGCTCAAATCTCGCTACTTCTGATTCGGAGATTCCTCCCAATATACTGTTGGGGGTAGAAACAGCAAATATCTCTCGGATTCATTTCTATGCTTTTGATGGTCAATTAACAATAGCTGACTTATTCTATAGGTTTGAAGACACTAGGGTTCATAGTTAAGGAATTTCTAGATAAGCGCCTGAGGGCAAGTTCAGAGTTCAGAGTTTGGAGGTCGGAGTTGATAAGACAAGCAGATCGACCCCAAAAAGACCCTAAGCTTGTATTCTATATAAATAGGTCGGTGAAAAAATGAAAGTAAAGTTGTAGGGGGCGGGTTTAGCTAAGATGCTTGCCATGTAACAGTTTTGCTCCTGCACCCATCTGCTTAAGTTCATGTGCATTGATATATTAAACTCAAGTAGGACAGGAAACCTTCGTGGTACAGGCGTCGTCTTGGTGGCAACAATTATTCAAGTTGATTGAAAGTTGTTTACCCCTCAAAGTTAAAAGTAGAGCGTTGAAGCGACTTTACCCGCGCCGATTTCGGGGACCAGGAGGTTGGCTTATTTTTCTAACGAGTGTTGTTGCAATGCTCTTTTGGAATTGGAAGCTATTACTGGCTACTAGTGGTGGTGTATTGGTGATGTTGTTAGTCTACTTGATGCAAGAGTGGAACTGGCAACTCTACTGGTCCAATCTACGCCAGTTTTTTCTTGGCTCCAATAGACAGTTAACTATTGCTGTTGTTAGTGGTAGCGTTGCTTCCTTCGGAACCTACATGGGACTTTCGATCTTTGTCAATGGCGATAGTTCTTGGATTACTGCTAGTGCGATTCTTCAAGGTTTAGGTACTTTAACAATTCTTATTCTCCTAGTTTGGCAAATTATCAGTAGCCAAGGGAGTACTGATGAAACTCAGCTTGAGCAGATGTTAAGGGATTTAACTAATACTGATCCCTTGAAGCGCCTGCTAGCAGTACGGCAACTAACTAGTTGGGGAGTAAATTATCGTCTGTGCCTATCTGAGAAAAGGCAGGTTAGCGATTGCTTTCGCTTGATGCTGAATCGAGAACCCGAAACAATCATCCGAGATGCAATTCTTGATGCTCTTCAAGTGTTAGGCAATAACCAGAGGTTAGCTAAAGAGCCTCAACCGTTCCAAACACCAATTGTTTTGAAGCCATCTGCAACTAAACTTCACCACCAGCGCCAGTAGTTAATTAGAAGTACCCAATTCCCTTCCCCAACTACCAGCACCACTGAAATCTGGTGCTAGCTTTTTGATCTCGTAAGCATTCACCTTATTGTTAAGTTCCCGGATACGACGAGAAAGCAGACGGATAATATTGACTGCAATTCCTGGCGTCTCATCGATCGCATCATAGAGTTGCAGTTGGGTTAGCATTAGACATCCGCAGTTTTCCAAGGTTGTGACTGATGCTGAACGGGGTTCAGCATCAAATAGGGACATCTCCCCAAAACAAGTTCCTTGCTTGAGTTGTGCTAACTCGCGCTCACCAATGTGAACTCGCACCAAACCGGAGACAACGATATAAAGCGATCGCCCCTCCTCCCCTTCGGTAAAGATAGTATGATCTGCGGGATAATATAGTTCCTCCATCACGGAGGCTAGCCGTACCAAAAAATCATCCCGTAGTTCCTGAAAAATTGGGACAGCCCTGAGAAACAATAGACGGTCTACACTGGTTAGCATTGGTTAAAGGTTAGCTGCTAGCTATTCCCTTAATTTACTTCGGAGAAATTTCAAGTTTAACAACAATATTGCGATCGCAGATTAATCCATCACATAGCGTTTAATTGGGAAATCCTTGAATCTTGATGCCTCTAGTTTGCATTGTTTGTTTAAATAACTCAGTAGAAAGAGCTTGTTCTACAGGCCAGACGCCTGGTTTATTGAGTTTACCATTGAGCATTAGCTGGGCAAGACTACCAGTACCTGCACCTGCGGCAACAGCAGTATTGTCATGCACCAAGGTGGAGCAAACTGTAGCCGATTTACCATTGTTGCGTCCTCGTATCTCACTACGAATAGCCACACCAATACCACTAAAGCGATCGCTCACATCAGTCATAATGTGGCTAACATGGGACAAAAACTCGATCCCACCAGGATTCTTCAGCCAAGATGAAGGGAAGATATGGGCAGCAAGCCAGGTGAGATGATTGTAAAAATCGGGAACTGAGCCAAATTTGGTAATGACAGTATTAACATTGAAAGAATCAACTAAAGTAAAAGCTTCTGGCATATCAAACCAATAGACACCAGCATTACCATAGGGAGCAGGAAATTGAATTTTTTCGCGATCGCTATAGGGTTTGACCATTTGCCACTGGTTGTCGATCCAAGCTGCAAACGGTTCTTGCAAACCCAGAAAGGTTGTCCGCATCACCGTTACTCCAGCACCACCAGAACCTGCAACCACATAGCTTAAATGAATCCGTTGAGCCTCATCAAGTTGTTCAACATCATGACGCACCATACTATTGGAGATGCCAGGAAATATTCCGGAATTGACAATAGCGGTGACACCTGCAGCAGCAGCTTCTTCTCGATAAGTTAAAGCTTTTTGGGTAAAAGTACGATTGTCACTAACATCAAGATAGTTAACTCCTTGCTCAATACAAGTTCGCAGAACACTACCATCGCGGTAAAGAAACGGACCTGCACAATGAACTACTAGATTAGAAGAAGCGATCGCCTTTCTTAAACCTTGATGATCTGCCAAATCCAGGGCAAGAAATTCCACTTGTGACGAATTGTGTTGCCTGAGAGTACCTTCCCTTGTCTGCTGACGTCCTGTAACTGTAATTTGCGCCTGGGTATAGGCAACTAAGTCTTGCGCGACACTGCTACCTATTCGTCCCTGTCCTCCCAAAATTAAAACCCGGTTTGTCATCACCCCTGCCTATGTTACATTTTAGATAACAATAACGTCCCAGAAACTGGTAACATAAATACATAGTTGGTTGGAACTCCAACCACCAGCGCGATAACCAAGCGTCAAAAAAATATACTCCTTGGGAGCCAGGGAGTCTGCCTGAGGACGCTAAGTAAGACCAAAGCTTTTCTTAGGGAAAGTAAAGGCATCAGCGGATGAGACAGGAAACCTAATCTAGTTTTAGGAGATTAGGTAGCTCACATATTAAAAAATACCGAAAAGGGTTAAAGTTCCATGACTCCCTCCTTAGTAAATTTGTTCTGGAGCCTATTCTTAGGTGCTGTGATTGTGGTGATTCCCATAACAGTAGCACTAATCTGGATTAGTCAGAAGGATAAAATCCAACGTTCTTAAACAAGAGTTGTCAGTTCTTAACAACTCAATAAAAGTTTAGGGCAGTGAGTCTCTCAACTGCCCTATTTTGTTACAAAAAGCGATGGGGGTGAGCAAAAAAAAGCGTGGGAGAACAATAAGTAGACGCGGGAACACGGAGAATTGAAATTCCATGCAAAATTTTGTTCACTCAGCGGTGGGGAAGCTAACTCATGTCCAGTTAAAGTAGAGGTTTGTATACATAACTCGCTACCATAGGACTGAGGAAGGAGAGCAGTGATGGTAACAAACTTCGGGCTGAACTCAGCCATTGTGCTAGCACAATTAAATCTTGGAGCTAACTCAGCCAGCCTTTTGGGCATCTTTCTGGCAGTAGCAGGAGTCGGTCTCTATTTTATGCGTTCTGTACGTCCAGAGCTGTCACGAGACCAAGATATATTTTTTTCAGCAGTCGGACTTTTGTGCGGCTTGATTCTTTTAACCCAAGGATGGCGACTTGATCCAATTCTGCAATTTAGTCAGTATCTACTGGCTGGTTCTACTGTCTTTTTTGCCTTTGAAACAATTCGTTTACGGGGTATTGCTACGGAACAAGCAAAGCGCAATACACCTATCGTAGACGATGAGCGACCCGTAAGCCGTGTGTATCGAACACAAGCAGAGGTTGAAGATTATGAAGAACTAGATTCGATGGAGGAACGATACAGCAATCGTCGGCTTCGAGGCAGTGATGACTACCGCGATCGCCGTACAGAGCGGTATGAAGGAGAAGTACGCACTCCAAGAAGTAGAGGTAGTTCACAAGAGTATGGCTCAGGAGAGCGTCCCCGTAGACGCCCTCCTCGTCCGAGCCGCCGTCCTCCAGAACAACCTGTAGATAGTTGGGATGCCTCCCTAGATAGTGATTGGGAAGACAAACCACCCCGCTCTCGTCCGAGCCGCCGTCCTCCAGAACAACCTGTAGATAATTGGGATGTCTCCCTAAATAGTGATTGGGAAGACAAACCACCCCGCTCTCGTCCGAGCCGCCGCCCTCCAGAACAACCTCTGGATAATTGGGATGTCTCTCTAGATAGTGATTGGGAAGACAAACCGCCTCGCTCTCGGCGTCCTCGTTCTCAACGCCCACAAAGCAGTTCTCCTGAACCTTTCTCAACGCAAAGAAGGCGTCATCCCCCAGAAGAACGAGAAACATCTCGAACTTCTAGAGATGAACAAGCAGATGTGGATGCGATACCACCAGATGATTATGTTGATTTCCAACCAATAGACTTTCCTGAAGAAAAAAACAATAATTCGGGTGAGTATGATTATTGACCTAGTGCAAGAAGGCAGTCCCGATGAAAAAATTTTTTTCACCACCATGTATGAAAATCAATCTCTCCTGGCTCCTGGCTCCTGACTCCTGACTCCTACTTTCAAGTCAGAAGGGAAGAAAGCTTGTAAAATGAGCTTTTTAATCTTTGCTCTAGGAGCACAGGGCTAATGCAAAAATGGCTGAGTTGGACTATTGGGTTAAGTTTGACAGGTATGGTTGTAGCCTGTAGCCCTACCAACCAGCAAATTACTCCAGCTATGCTTAATAGCCGCTATACCGATGAGCAACCAGCATTGAGCGGTGATGGTAGATTTATTGCCTTTGTGTCTAACCGGGGTAGCGATCGCCAAATAGTTATGTATGATTTGCAGAGGCGACAGTTAGTAGATTTGCTCCGCTTAAACCAACAAGAAGTGATCACTGAGAGTCCTAGTCTGAGCTATACTGGTCGATACCTTACCTATCTTGCCAGCGATCAAGGACGCCCAGAAATCAAACTCTATGACCGGGTAACCAAGCGATCGCAAAGCCTGACTCTGGGATATGTCAGCTGGTTGCGAAATCCTAGTATTAGTGCTGATGGGCGCTATATAGTATTTGAAACTAGTCGTCGTGGTCAGTGGGATATTGAAGTGTTAGACCGAGGACCTAATATTGAATTAGATATCCCTGATGGTAAAAGATCCCGGAGATAAACAACTACTTCACACTTTAAATAAAAAGCTTACAGTGAAGCATTCTCTGTTTCTTTGGACTACCGTTACCCTTGCAAGTTGGTTGACTGGTTGTAGTAGTCCTGTACGTTTCTTGAATTTTTCCTTTGATCCAGCAGGACGTGGTTTGAATAGTCCTGCTTCAGAATTAACCCCCCACTTGTCAAGGCGGTATATTGTTTTTGTATCTGACAGACGAGGTAGTCAGGATATCTATCTGTATGACGCAACTGAACGACGTTTGATTGATTTACTAGGATTGAATTCCCTAGATGCGATCGCATCTCACCCAGGAGTTTCTGCGGATGGTAAAACAATTGTATTTGCTGCTAGCCGCCAAGGTCGCTCAGACATCTACCTCTACAATCGGGAAACACGCCAGTTACGCAATTTCACAAAAAATCTGACTGCTGAAGTACGCAACCCGACTATCAGTGCCGATGGTAGTCGAGTTGCTTTTGAATCTAGCGAGAATGGTCAATGGGACATCGTAGTTTATGACGGTTCTGGGAAAAAGCTTGATTTGCCAAAACCCTATTGAATCCTTGTTAGTTTCCTTTATTTAGAATTTTATAAGCAAGTGAGTAAATCTAAAATCTAAAATCTAAAATTTCAAATGCAGCACGGCAAAAATAACCCACCAGTTAACAATAGACAAAAAGCAGATAGCATAAAATTTAAAACCTCTTGCCTCCTGCCTTCTGCCTCCTGCCTTCTTGCACTAGCATTTCTCACGAGCAGCTGCATTAACCAGTTTACTTCACCACCACAAATCCTTTCAGGTGGAATTAACAGCCAAAGGTCTGACGAATCTCCAGCTTACAGTAGTGATGGTCATTATCTGGCTTTTGCTTCAGACCGCAACCGTAGCCGAGATATTTTTCTTTACGACTTGCAGCAAAAGCGTCTAGTTAGTTTACCCAATCTCAATCGCCGTGACTCTAGCCAAGATCAACCAGCATTAAGTAGTGATGGTCGTTTTATTGCTTATGTTTCTAGTGAACGGGGAAAAACAGATATCCTAGTTTACGATAGAACCAAACAAAGGTCACGACTTCTTTCTGGAGGTGTTAGAGGTTCCGTACGACGTCCAACTATCAGTGGTGATGGACGCTATGTGGCTTATGAAACTAGTCAGTTAGGCCAGTGGAATATTGCCATTGTGGAGCAGGATATCAAATGAATTATAGCGTTTCTAATTGGGTGATGGTACTTTCGTTATTAGTTTTTGGGAATGGGGAATGGGGAATGGGGAATAGGGAATGGGGAATAGGGAATGGGGATGAAAATCTCTCTGTCTCAGCGTCCCCTTTTTGGACAAGACTAGCTTGTCTTGTAATAAATCCGCCTTTCAAATCCCCCTTAAGTAGGTGGGCGAAAAAAGTTATAAAATAACTGGGAGGAGCCAAGGAGGAAAAAATCCTTAATACTAATCGGGTAAATTCCCGAAGCGTTCGCGATAGTGCTCCAGCAGTGCCGCCATCTCTGCCGCTTGTTGTTGTGCCAATTCCTTTGCTGTCTCCAACTCCTGATTGGTTGTCTCCAACTCCTGATTAGTTGTCTCCAACTCCTGATTAGTTGTCTCCAACTCCTGATTAGTTGTCTCCAACTCCTGATTGGTTGTCTCCAACTCCTGATTGGTTGCTTCCAACTCCTGATTGGTTGCTTCCAATTCCAAAGAAGAAAGCAAACGTTCACCGGTATTGGCATCCTCAATCACCAAACATCCCGACTGCAAGCTCATCAGCAATCCTACTGTCTCGCAGTAGATACGTCCCTCTTCATCAGGAGCAATCGGTTGGTAAATACCTTCACTTAAACGATAACCTAACACCTCCTCCACCCATTTTCCACGTTGGCGGCGGCGATCAACAATCACATATTCTTTTACCCTAGTAAGAGCATATTTGACAACTTTAATTTCCCGATCCTCTTTCCGGTAACGGGGAGAAACCACTTCTAAGACAAAAGCCGGACGAACCCCTTCATTCGCCACAATAAACTTGGAACGATTTTGCTCCTTGTTACTAATGCCAAAGGCAACAAAAGTATCAGGACATAGATCTTTTTGTCCAGGAATATCCCATTCGATTAACAAATCCCGGAAAACCCCAACAGTGGGCTCGTTTGCATAACGGCGGGTCAAGATGTCTCTAGCATGAGATGTTACATCATCGTGAAAAGTACTATTGGGCAAATGAAAACCTTCCTGGGGATGGAGAAATTCTTCAGAAGTCAGCGGTACATAAATTCTATCCATCCTACCATCAGCTTGGATCTCCGTGACAATCCGCCAGCCTCGTTCAGCGAGTTCCGTGGAGCGATCGCTTTTTATTGTAGAAGAGGGAGGAGAACTGACCATGAGTAATGAGCGTCTGAGACGCAGGGAATGGGGAATAGGGAATAGGGAAAAAATACAGCAAGCTCTATATAGGCCTATACTTTTCCCATTATTAATAATGCTAGCAAACGCTCTTGTGTCAAACTCGGCGGTCACAACCGCTAAAATCCTTATTTTACAGTAGTTTTCCACAAATGTTTCTTCCATCTATGCAGAGTCTCAAATCAAGCAATGATTGCCAGAATTTAGATATCAGCACATCAGGAATGATTGCTATTGTAGCTACAATTTGTGCTATTACCATTGATGCGATTGTCGCTCCGGTTAACTTGCTCAATTTATCTTTAAAACCTAGCAGCGCTTTTGCTCAAGGTATTGATGAACAAACCAATATTCGAGTCTATCAACGAGCGAGTCCAGCGGTAGTCTCGATTGAGGCAGGTGATTCTACTGGTAGTGGTAGTATTATCAGTCCAGATGGTTTAATCTTGACTAATGCCCATGTTGTCCAAGGTTTCCGGACTGTTAGGGTAGTTCTGGCAGATGGTAGACGCTTCCAAGCAGAGGTACTGGCTTTTGACCGAAATGAACTTGATTTAGCCGTTGTACAAATCCCCGAACAAAGGAATCTCCCTACTATTACTCTTGCTCAGAATCCTGTACAAGTTGGTCAAAGAGTATTTGCCATGGGTAATCCCTTTGGTGGATTTCAGGGAACTTTTACTGTTGGCATTGTTAGCCGCATCGATCAAGAAAGAGGATTGGTTCAAAGTAATGTTGCCATCAATTTCGGTAATTCTGGAGGACCCTTGTTGAATAGTCAAGGGGAATTGATTGGGGTCAATAGTGCTATTTTTACTGACAGTATCAGTGGTGGCAATATTGGCATTGGTTTTGCGATCGCTATTGATAGAGTAGAGCCTTTCCTCGCAGATGTACAAGCGGGACGTGCTCCCCGAACAGTAGTGCGTCAAGAGCGATCCCCTGGTAAGCTACAACCCGAACTACTAACACTGAATGGTTCAGTTATCACAGGTAGACTTGGTCAAGGAAGTAATGTTTTGCCCTTTGATAATAGCTTCTTTAACCTCTATATTTTGGAAGGTAGAGCGGGTCAACGAGTCCAAATTGACATGAGCAGTCAGGAAATTAACCCTTATTTGATTTTGCTCGACGCCAATGGCAAAGAAATTGCTCAGGATAATGATAGTGGCAGCGGTGGGAACTCCCGAATTGTTGTTACCCTACCAGCTGATAGTGTCTACTTGTTGATGACAAATACCTATGAAGCAGGACAAATAGGTTCTTACAGTTTGCGTGCTGAGGTCACTGCTGCTAATATAGGCAATTCAAGTAGCCAGAATAACTTCATTTTGCAGCAAGAAGGTATCCTTACTCCTGGAGATTCTGTCTTGCCTAGTGATGGCAGTTTATTTAAAGCCTACAACTTTGAAGGTCGTGCTGGTCAGTTGGTAACAATCGATTTGGCAAGTCCTGATTTTGATACCTTTCTGGCAGTACTTGACTCAGAGGGTCGGATAATTGGCGAAAATGATGACGTTAGTCAGACCAATAATAATTCCCAACTCACTCTTACTTTGTCTCGTAGTGGCGTCTATCAAGTAATTGTTAATGCATTTGACAGTGATGATCGTGGTCGTTATATTTTGACAATTCGTTGATTATTTTGGCTATCATGAATCTCTAGGATTCCAGAGGAACTTACTTAATGCTAGGAGTTAAGAATCGTCCTTGTTTGCTCACACTAGGAGGTGTTAATCCAGATTTACCCCTATTTGTCTATTTGCCAGGGATGGATGGGACAGGTCAGTTGTTGCGATCACAAATCAAGGATTTGCAAACTGCCTTTGATATCCGCGCATTTGCTATTCCTCCAAATGATTTAAGCAATTGGGAAGAACTAACAACTACAGTGGTCAACCTAATTGAAGGAGTACTAAAATATCAACCGTCCCGTTCAGTTTATCTTTGTGGTGAGTCATTTGGAGGCTGTTTGGCGGTGAAGGTTGCTCTAAGAGTTCCTTATCTGATTGATAGGATTATTTTAAGCAACCCAGCAACTTCTTTTAAGCAAAGACCTTGGCTGGGATGGGGAGGACAATTGAGCTGCTGGTTGCCAGAAAGTATTTACAGAGCATCTGCCTTGGCTCTATTACCATTCTTATCTGCCCTAGGAAGGATGACTCCTAACGAGCGTCTTGCTCTTCTAGACGCTATGCGTTCTATACCTGCAACAACTACCAATTGGCGAATTTCTCTGGTCAGCAATTTTGATGTTAATGAAACTCAGTTGAAACGCCTTACGCAATCTGTATTAGTTATTGCTAGTGGTGCTGACCAATTATTACCTTCTGTAACCGAAGCAGAGCGCCTAGTTAACTGTATACCAAACGCCAAGATGTTTGTGTTGCCCCAGTCTGGTCATGCATGTCTGCTGGAAAAAGACGTTAACCTTTTCGGGATTATGGAAGACCAAAATTTCTTACCTTCATATTTATCCAAAGTATAATATTTGAGATTTTAAATTAGTGTGAGCAGTAAGAGCAAAAGACTAGTTAATAATAAACAAACTAAACCAGCAATTCCTGCTAAGGGATTACCAGCCAAACCAGTCACCCAAATTGGACCTTTACCTGTGTAGGAAATCAATTTAGCCTCATCCAGGCAAGTTAAACCCCAAATCCAGCCAGCGTGAAGTCCCCACGCTAAACCCAAGCTACCGCCATCTACCCAACGAGCTAGTACTAATACCATACCCATCAACCACAATCCTGGCAGCTGAGGTAAAGTATTTTGTTGTTCCCATATTAGATGCAACAGTGCAAAGATGATGCTAGCAATTGTTGCCGCTCCCCAAATTGAGTAGTCTTTTTGAAGTTCATTTTGTAAAAACCCACGAAAAACCAACTCCTCTGTTACACCAATCCATAATCCCAACAACAGTACTGGTAGTAATACTTTTCCTAAAAGCTGCCAATTTTCACTTTGCCACTTAACCCAGCCCAATTTCCATTGGCCAAAAAAGACAATGGTTAATCCTAAAACTCCCATACCTAATCCTAAGCACAGTGAGCCTAAAATAGTTAATTCCCAATCCAAGCCATAATCAGAAAAAGCTACTTGATCTACCCAAGAAGCCCCCCATAAAATCAGAGGGGCAACCAGGTAAAGTGCTGCTAGTAATGGCAGCTTTTGCTCTGTTACTAAAGGCTCAGTAGGTTGCCATTTGAGTAATGTAGCGATGGGGATTGCCAGCGGCAGCCATAAAGCTGCCCAAGCAAGGAAAAAAGCTACAGCTTTCACAACAGCAGTTGATGTTTTCAGTGACAACAACCACTCATAAGCTGACTGATCAAAGATAGCCATTGACGAGAGCGGCAAATTGTGAGGAGCTACAGATCATTTAGGGGTTCAAGGATGGCTAAATACAACCAACCATCCTCCTAAGAGTTGCAATTATGCCTCTTGGGCAATAAGCTCTTTCTCTTCCAAGTTCTCACCTGCTTCAATATCCACCTGTTTGAGATGGATATGTTTGTAGCCTAGTTTAATTTCAAACTCATCACCTGGCTTTAATCCCATTGTATGAGTGTAAGTTGCACCAATAACAATTTGACCATTTTTATGGACACTCACACGATAGGTCGGCTCGCGACCACGACCATCTTTTGCACCCTCTGGATCTAAGGGAACACCTTTAGCTGCTAGCACTGCGTCGTAAAAATCCGTTAAATTGACGCGAGTCTGCTCGTTTTTAGTTATGGTGTAATAGCCGCAGCGCTTAGCTGTTTCTCGCCGGGGCAAGTGTGACAACTCTTTTACTTTTTGAAGCAATGCTTTCCCTGTTAGGGTAGCGGTTTGGGTTTCTGTCATGAGCTCACAAGATATCCTTCAACTTTCAGGATGGTAAAGGTTATTTGATGCCAAGTTTTGGCTCTATAAAAAATATATCGTTAAATCCATCTAAGTTGACAACGATTTTTAGATCACTTGTCGAAATCTTCACGCATTTCCACAATAGCCGATTGTTTTTCACTGACCTAACCTGCCGCCAACAAACTTAGCTCCAGCTTAATTTCCTGAATCCGAGTTCAAAATAGATGCATTTTAGTATAAGATGACCTAAATTGTGTCTTATAGTTTATGCAGTGAGCGAAAAATCATTGCTAAATTATCAAGGCAGACAGACTCAGTTTGGTGGTCATGCAAGTTTGTTTTACAATTATTCGACAGTCTCGTAGTAGCTCTCCTATTGCTCAGAGTTATACCCTGGAGGTGGAGGAGGGAAACACGATTCTAGAGTGCCTAAATCGGATTAAATGGGAGCAAGATGGCAGCCTTGCTTTTCGTAAAAATTGTCGCAATACTATTTGCGGTAGCTGTGGCATGCGTATTAATGGTCGCTCAGCTCTGGCTTGTAAAGAAAATGTTGGTAAGGAATTACAAAGGCTGCATAGAGACGCTTCATCGAAAACTCCAGAAATTACTGTTGCACCACTGGGTAATATGCCAGTAATTAAGGATTTAGTCGTGGATATGGGTAGCTTTTGGGACAACTTGGAAAATGTTGACCCCTATGTTAGTACTGGTGCCAGAATGGTTCCTGAACGAGAATTTTTGCAAACCCCCGAAGAGCGATCGCGTTTGGACCAGACAGGTAACTGTATCATGTGTGGTGCCTGTTATTCTGAGTGCAATGCTCGCGAGGTCAACCCAGATTTTGTTGGTCCTCATGCCTTAGCTAAGGCACAGCGGATGGTAGCAGACTCTCGTGACACCACAAAGGAAAGTCGTTTGGGGGCATACAATCGAGGGACTCAAGGAGTCTGGGGTTGTACCCGCTGTCATCTGTGCAATGCGGTTTGCCCTATGGATGTCGCGCCTATGGATCAAATAGGTAAAATCAAACAGGAAATTCTATATCGTAAGGACAACCAAGCTAGCCGACAAATCCGCCATCGCAAGATACTGATTGATTTAGTGAAACAAGGAGGTTGGATTGATGAGCGTAAGTTTGGTTTGCAGGTAGTAGGCAACTCCTTTCGAGATATCAACGGGTTGATTAGTTTGGGACCGTTGGGTTTACGAATGCTTGTACGGGGTAAATTCCCCTTGGGATTTGAATCATCGGTGGGAGCATCCCAAGTGCGATCGCTGATTGAATCTGTACAAAGGATAGAATCTCAAACAGCCAAGGAGGAGGAAGTTTAAAGTAAAGAAATTGTTGTTTGTTGTTTGTTGTTTGTTATTTGGGAATCGGGAGTTCTTCTCTGTCTCCTTATCTCCCTTGTCTCCTTGTCCCCCTTGTCTTCTTGTCTCCCCATCTCCCCGTCTCCCGATCTCTTCCTCGTCTCAGGGCATCACATGGAGCAATTAGTTAATATTTTTTAACAAAATTAGGTTAATATTACTTTTTGACAGAGGCTTTAAGGTATAAATACTTAAGCTTGATTTTGAGCGAGAGCCTACCTGAAGCAAGTCAAATATAGTAGCAACTACAATAAATAGTCAGAGCCATACGCTAAAAATTACAACTTAACTTATAGGAGAGCGTTTTTTTCACTCAGATGAGTCATACCGATACAAGTAAAAGCAAATTTGCCGTTACAACACCGCTCTATTACGTCAATGGCTTACCCCATATTGGGAGTGCCTATACAACCATAGCAGCAGATGCCACAGCTCGATTTGAAAGACTAAGGGGCAAATCCGTATTGTTGATTACTGGTACGGATGAGCATGGACAAAAGATTCAGCGCACCGCCCAAAGTAATGGACTACAGCCTCAAGAGCATTGTGACAAGGTGGTTGCAGGGTTTGATACCCTTTGGCAAAAACTAGATATTCAATATGATCGCTTCAGTCGCACGACATCATCCCGCCATGAAGCAATTGTCAAAGAATTTTTTGGCAGGGTTTGGGAACAAGGTGACATTTACCTAGGACAACAAAAAGGCTGGTACTGTGTCTCCTGTGAAGAATTTAAAGAAGAACGGGAGCTATTGGCAGAAAAATGCTGCCCAATTCACCCTAATATAAAAGCTGAATGGCGGGATGAGCAAAACTACTTTTTCCGACTCTCCAAGTATCAGAATCAATTAGAAGAACTCTACCAAAATAAACCAGATTTTATCCAACCAGAAAGCCGTCGTAATGAAGTTTTAAGCTTTGTCCATCAAGGACTTCAGGATTTTTCAATTTCGCGGGTTAATTTGGATTGGGGTTTCCCTGTACCAGGGGATCCTAAACACACTATCTATGTCTGGTTTGATGCTTTACTCGGCTACGTTACTGCACTCCTTGAGCAAAATAGCGAACCTACCCTAGAAAATGCCTTAAAACAATGGTGGCCAATCAATTTGCATCTGATTGGTAAAGATATTCTGCGTTTTCATGCAGTTTACTGGCCAGCAATGTTAATGTCAGCTTATCTACCAATACCAGATCGTGTCTTTGGGCATGGCTTTCTTACCAAGGATGGTCATAAAATGGGAAAAAGTCTAGGCAATACTCTAGATCCTATAGAACTAGTTAATCGCTACGGTGCTGATGCGGTTCGCTACTACTTTCTCAAAGAGATTGAATTTGGGCGAGATGGGGATTTTAATAAAACTCGTTTTATTGATACTGTCAATGCCGATTTAGCAAAAAGCTTGGGCAATTTGCTCAATCGAACCCTGGGAATGACTAACAAATACTGTCAAGCTCATGTACCAGATGTCGATGCCTCAAATATTCCTGCGGAGCATCCTCTAAAAGCCATTAGTTTAGAACTAGGAGAGCGGGTGGCTAGAGCCTACCAATCTCTTGCTTTTAGTGAAGCTTGCCGGGAGATCTTAACTCTGGTGCGAGCCAGTAACAAATTTATTGATGAGCAGACTCCTTGGAGCCTATACAAGGAGGGTAAACAACAAGCTGTCGAAGAAGTTTTGTATAGTATTTTGGAATCCGTTAGGCTTGCTGCTTATTTGCTATCGTCAGTTATTCCTAATATTAGCACCGATATTTACCACCAGTTAGGCTTTGGCATCGACTTTAATAACCAAACAATGGTAGAGGTTGCAACTTATGATACTCACTCAATTTGGGGAATATTACCCCCTAATCAAAAATTGAATAAACCAAAACCAGTTTTTGTACCACTGGAACAAGAATAATATTGTTGGCCGTCTTGGCTATAAGATTTAATGATGGTTGGTGAAAATTTTTGGTTGTGAGGCAAGGAGGTATCAATTTTTTTTCAAAAAAACATAAAAAATGAGGTATAACAATTACCATGTTGAATAACTTTAATACAGATCCGGTTTTTACACCTGAGCAAGTTTTAGAAAATCGTGGTCGCGTTGCTATTTTCATTGATGGTTCAAATTTATTTTATGCTGCTCTACAACTAGGAATTGAAATTGACTACACTAAGTTATTGTGTCGTTTGACCGGTGGTTCTAGGTTGCTACGCTCTTTTTTTTATACTGGAGTTGATCGAACTAATGAGAAGCAGCAAGGCTTCTTACTGTGGATGCGCCGCAACGGCTACCGGGTAATTGCCAAGGATTTAGTGCAGTTGCCAGATGGCTCTAAAAAAGCGAATTTGGATGTAGAAATTGCTGTAGACATGATGGCTTTAGTTGGTTCTTATGACACGGCAGTTCTTGTGAGTGGGGATGGAGATCTTGCCTATGCAGTAGATGCTATCAGTTATCGGGGTGCTCGGGTTGAGGTAGTCAGCTTGCGTTCGATGACTAGTGATAGTCTGATTAATGTAGCCGATCGCTACATAGACCTCGATAACATCAAAGAACAGGTTCAAAAGATGCCTCGCAGTAATTATTCCTACCGTCCTTTGTCTGGTATTGGCTTTCTTAATGAGCAGGAAGAGTAATTTGACTGTCCCCTTGGGGCAAAAAGTTAAAAGAAGGGCAAAGATTAAACGATTTGTAGCGTTTACATTTGCCTTTTTTTCCATTGGGCTATTATTTGCTTGTAATAACCAAAACTACACGTCAAGGAAAATTCAACAAGATATTTCTACAACGGAAATAGAAGGAAGCTTAATATTTAATAATATCACCCTTGATCATGCTGATCAACAGGGGCGTCCTGTTTGGCAAGTTAAAGCAAAGCAAGCAATTTACACTAAAGACAAAAAACTAGCTCGTATTGAACAGCCAAGTGGCAATTTGTTTCAAGATGGGGAAAAGATCCTTAAGGTGTCAGCAAAAAGTGGAGAAGTTCAAGAGCATGGAGAAACAATTCTGCTCAAAGGAGAGATTACTGCCACAGATCTTCGCAATGGTGCTATTTTTCAGGGTGATGAGTTAGAATGGCGTCCTCAGGAAGATTTATTAATTGTCCGCAATAACCTTAAAGGTAGCCTTATCCGCACCAACCTTAAAAATAGCCTGGTTCCCAAAAACTTGAAGGACAATCCCCCCGAACAAATTCAGGTGTCGGCAAAAGAAGGGCGATACCTCAGTCGCAAGCAACAACTAGAATTACTTACTCAAGTCACAGCAATCTCGAAAAAGCCCAACCTGCACATGAAAACGGAACGCTTGGTTTGGCACATCAAAGAGCAGAAGCTGACTGGAAACAAGCGCATTCAGATGGAACGGTACAAAGAAAAGCAGGTAACTGAACGAGTGGAGGCAGAGCAGTCTGAGGTAAATTTGAAAACTAAGATAGCTAGACTCAAGCAAAATGTTCAGCTGACTTCAGTAGAGCCACCACTGTTGATGTCGAGTAATTCAACTATTTGGGACTTAAACAAGGAAACGGTAGTTTCTGATCAGCCTATCAAAATTCTCCATCAGCAAGAAAAAGTTACACTTACAGCTAACCAGGGTCAAGTAGATTTAGAGCGAAAAGTTGCGAATTTGACTGGTGGAGTCCAGGGCATCGGCAGTCGCAATCAAGCTAAACTCTACGCTAATCGTCTGAAGTGGCAAATTCCCACTCAAAATCTTCAGGCATCAGGTAATGTCATCTACCAACAAACTGATCCCATATTTAGCACCAAAGGTGAGACAGCAGTGGGGAGACTTGAAGATAAAAGTATTGTTGTTAGTAGTGGTGCGGGTGAGAGAGTAGTGACGGAAATTATTCCTTAGATAGCGATCGGAGTTATTTTTGTCTGTGATGGAAAATATTTAAATCTATCCTAGGTTAGATGTTATGTCAGGTTATCGTGGCGCTAGAACAATTGACTGGGATGATTTGAGGTGGAATATATGGAAAAAGTGATAGAAGCCTTTGAAGTTTATGCTTCTGTAACAGCTATACTGCTGGCTTTTTCCTTACCTGAAGTGGCTTCTGCCCAAATTGTTGGGGACAATACCTTACCAACTCCCTCGAAAGTCAATATTTCAGGTAAAATTCAAACGATTACAGATGGTACTACAGTAGGAAACCATCTTTTCCATAGTTTCGGGCAGTTTAACTTACTCATTGGGCAAACAGCCTACTTTAATAACGCTACGAGTATTAACAATATCATTACTCGTGTTACCGGAGGACAAACCTCCAACATTGACGGTACTATCAGTGCCAATGGAGCAACGAATTTATTTCTGATTAATCCTAGTGGCATTGTCTTTGGTACTAATGCTCAATTGGATATTGGGGGCTCTTTTTTTGCTAGTACTGCTGAAAGTCTGCTGTTTGAAGATGGGAGCTTCTTTAGTGCTACCGAACGCAATTCACCTCCTTTGCTAACAGTGAATGTCCCTATAGGCTTGCAGTATGGAGCAAATTCGGGAGGGATTCGAGTTGAAGGCACGGGACACCGTCTTACATCTCAAGGTGATCCAGTTTCATCACCCTTGAAACGGGGCAGTGACGAAAGAGGACTCCAAGTTCAACCAGGTCAGACTCTGGCATTGGTTGGGGGAAATGTTACCCTAGACGGTGGACTCCTGAGTGCAGACAGTGGACGCCTAGAGCTTGGTAGTGTGATGCGAGGGCAAGTAACCTTCACTCATAAAGCAAACGGCTGGATTTTGGGCTACCCAGATGTCTCAGATTACGGAGATATTCAGCTTTCTTCAGCAGCCTTAATCGATGCCAGTGGAGATGGAGGCGGTGGTATCCAACTGATGGGAAGACACATTAAAATGACTGATGGTTCCCTCGCCTTCCTCGAAACTCGAGGAGCTTTGCCAGGGGGAGAGATTAATGTTCAAGCCTCAGAATCTTTAGCAATTAGTGGCACTGATCCCAATGGCATTTCCAGTGGCTTGAGGACTCAAACGGTAGCAGCAGGAAATAGTGGTCAACTTACCGTTTTCACTCCCTCGTTGAGATTGACGGGTGGGTCTAGAATCTATTCAGTTTCCTTTAGTGAGGGCAATGGCGGCAACATTACTGTGGAAGTCCCGGACTCAGTGCAACTCATTGGTGCTTCTCCTCTGAGCAATCTGGCTTTGAGCGGTATTACCGCCAACGCCTTTGATTCGGGAGATGGGGGAGATATTTCCGTATGGACTGGCAGTTTAAGTATTCTGGATGGAGGAGCCCTCAATACTGGAACAATTGGGACAGGAGCTGGAGGTAATCTGGTGGTGAAGGCTACTGATTTAGTCCAAGTCATCGGCTTTAACTCTGTTAGCTCTGCTCCTACTCCAACTAGAAGTATTTTATCAGCAGCAACACGCGGTGCTGGAAAAGGTGGCAATTTAACCATTGAAACTGCCAGATTGTTGATTCAGGATGGAGGGCGGGTGACAGCGAGTACTCTTGCTAGTGGTGAAGGGGGCAGTTTGAGTGTCAATGCTTCTGAATCTATTGAAGTTAGTGGGGTGGTGCCAGGAGGGCGACTTAGGAGTACCCTGAGTTCAGATGCACAAGCCAATCTTCCCATTCAGCGTCTTACGGGACTACCTTCTATTCCTTCTGGCGCTCCGGGAACTTTGACAATTGAGACACCAAGGTTGGTAGTCTCAAATCAGGGTCAAGTGGGAGTAAATAATCAGGGGTTTGGTGATGCAGGGGACTTGAGGGTAGCTGCAGGAGCAATTTTGCTAGACACACAAGGACGAATTACTGCCTCTACTGCATCCGGAGAAGGGGGTAACATAACTTTACAAGTCCGTGACTCTGTACAACTGCATGATAAAAGTCAAATCACGGCTGAAGCAGATAGTAGTGGAAACGGCGGCAACATTACCATTAACACTCATACTTTAGCTGTGTTAGAAGGGAGCCAGATCAGTGCCAATGCCTCTCAAGGTGCAGGAGGCAACATCAACATTTTTGCCAAAGGTGTTTTCATCTCTCCTGAGAGTGCTCTTACCGCCAGTTCACAGTTCGGGGTTTCCGGTACTATTACCATCACCAATCCGGAAGTAGACCCTAATTCAGGATTAGTGGAATTACCAGCAGAGGTGATTGCTCTCAAGGAACAAGTAATTGCTAGTTGTAATGCTGCTGAGGGCAACTCCTTTATCATTACTGGTAGCGGTGGCTTACCGCAAGATCCAACAGCACCTATCCGAGGTCAAACTGTGTGGGTAGATTTACAAGATTTTTCAGCACAAGAGGAGCCACCTCAACAAGCTTCCCTACTATCTTCTCCACCTGTGTTATCCAATCCTTCTTCCCAGATAGTGGAGGCAACAGGTTGGATTGTTAATGCTGAAGGGAATGTGGAGTTGGTGGCTAATTTGCCGATAGGATTGTCATCACGAGTGGGGCGAGAAAACCCAAATTTGTCTTGCTGATAGTGGATTTGTTATTAAATGTTGATATAGCGTTGGAAAAGTTTGATATCCTGGTGGCCTCACGGTTGCATGAGCTACCGAGACAATCGAGGGCAATTCGTCGAAAATAAGAATGAGTATCCTTAAATATTAAAGAACATGGCTGACCCAGAACTGGATCTAGCATCTCTGGTTTCAAGGATTGAGCAGCTCGAAGAGCAGCAAGAAGTTGTAGCAAAGTATGCTGTCAAGGTTAAACGCCAGCTAGATCAATTGACTGAACAATTCAACAATAGACCTGAATTGCAGCAAATGGAAAGTTTGCAGGAGGTGATCACTAATCTATCTGAAGCGATCGCTGATTTGCCTCAGCAGCAAAATTCACTATCCTCTGCCAGTATAATGACTGAGGAACCTTTGACTGAGGATATTGCTCAAGAAAATCCAGAAACAGCAATCAGTGCCGAAGCATTTTGCAGGCGGGTTGAGGAAGGAGAAAGAGATTTTACGGGGATTAACCTCGCCGAAGTTGATCTCACTGGACAGCACTTCCCCAATGGTCTAAATCTTACCCAAGCTAATCTGACAAAAACCAAACTAGGAAGAACAAGTCTTAGAGCGGCAAATATGATCGGAGCTAACCTCGCAGAAGCCCAACTTTCCAAAGCAGATTTATTTCAAGCCAACCTCAGTTATGCCAATTTAGAAAAGGCAAACTTGAGACAAGCAGACCTCTCTGCAGCGAAACTAGAGGAGGTAAATCTCCAAGAAGCTAACCTCAGTGGAGTAGAGTTGCAACACGCAAGCCTCTATGGAGCCAATCTTCGTGAGGCAAACCTTAATGAAGCCAGCTTGGTTCAAGCGAACCTAGCCAAGGCAGATTTAGCAGGTGCGAACCTAATTCAGGCTCATCTGAGTGAAGTTAACTTAGATGAAGCAAATTTAGAGCAGGCAAACCTCACTGTCGCAGATTTGAGTAGAGCAGATCTAAAAAATGCCAGACTTAGTGAAGTTAAACTCAGCGGTACTGATATGACTGGAGTAAATCTGATGGGAGCAAGCCTGAGTGGCTTAAACTTAAGTGGGGTATGCTTGAGCAATGCTAACCTCTGTGGTACCAATCTTTATGGGGCAGATTTAAGTGGAGCCAATCTCTCCTCTGCCAACTTACAGACAGCAGATTTAAGGCAAGCTAACTTAGAGCAAGCTAATCTCTCACAAGCTAATCTTAATGAGACAAATTTGGGAGAAGGTGATGAAAAGCCTAATCTTAGCGGTGCAATCATGCCTGATGGCACAATTTCTGATTGACACTCCCCAGGGGGTGAGCGAAATTATGCGTGGGATTTCTAGCTAAGTATCCAAACAAACTTCCCACACTCCCGACACTCCCCACACTCCCCACACTTCCCACACCTTTTTTCGCTCACCCCTCCCCAGGGCTAGCTGGGGGAGCCTCACAAGGGTAGGTTTTGAATATTTCAGTGAAGATGAGACAAGGGAGGAAAGTAGGAAAGTGGACAAGGAAGATTTTTCACAAAAAGCGACGGGGAAGCCAACTCCTTAAAGGGGTTGGAGGAAATATCGTCCCGCCGCTTTGTCATTTGTCAAGTGTCATTGGTCATTAGTATAAAGGACAAATGACCAATGACTAATGACGCTTGCATCCCACGACTTGCATTACGTGGGATGAGCTTAATGTTCTCAATTCCTTTTGTGAAGCGTGATTGAAATGCTCTTACCCTGAGAAACTTCTTGTCTCTTCCGGTGCCATCTAAACTGATTAGAGACGTGTCTACTAAGCCTCTTAATCAAGAGTGCAATTACTCTTGATCACTGTAAAGAAATATTGCTATTTATTAAATTGAATGATGATGCGATTACACTCGAAATGCCCAAAGACACAACTTAAATTGCTCCTACAGAGCAATGCTAAGCTTAGACGCATTTAATTTGCATATTTCGTACAGGCAAGATGCCCATCCCACAAGAAACTGAGCATTTTTGTTTGTGCAAATTATATGCATTTTAGTTTACTCAACTCGGTTTAACTGTTAAAGCTCCGATAATGGTAGAAGGCATAGGTATCAAATAAAGCTCCCACCAGACTACAAGTCAAGCCGATAACGAAGATACCTTCAACTGAGGATCCACTTCCAAAGACAGCAAGGAAGCCCAACAGCTGAGTAGTACCAGTATTACAAATGATTTCTAATCCAGGAAGATAACCAATCACAGAGATAGCCGTTAACAAAGCACTCACCAGTAAAACTGGGGTGACGAAGCTTAACAGGGTTGTTAAGGCAAGGGAACGGAGAAAGCTAGGCAGAATGCTCATAAGTAAGATGGTATGCCGAGAGAAGTCAAAGCAAGCACCGAATTAAGACTTGCCATTCTTTACCATAGGGGCGATCGCTTCAAATGGGGGAAAATGTCAGAAATCTTAAATGTTCATTAAGAATCTTGTTTAAATTACTTGAATCTTACTCATAAACTCCTAGTCTCCTTAGTGCAGTAGGGAAAACACTGTAGAGACGCGCTATAGCGCGTCTCTATAATGGGGATTTGGTATAATAATTAACTTCACAGGGGTAAGTTTAACCACCGTTGATGTAATACTGTGCCTTGTTCCAAACTTCAACAGCAACTAATCGCCCCAAAATTCTGCCATTGAGATCACCATCTCGAAAATGGATACCACCGTAGAGTCGAGAAATTCCTGACTCATCCGCAGCCGCCGTGAAACTATCCCAGCGAAGTACTACCTGCTGTTTAGGTGTGTTGCTATCATAAGTGGAACTATTGGCTCTTTGAGTATGCTTGCCACCAAAGTAATCATTCCCCGTAAACCGCTTGAGAACTTCTGCGCCAGCAGCACTGAAGCTACTATGTCCCGATACATACTCGGCGAAAGCTGGGGTGAGGAAAGTTATTTTTTGGTAAGGCAACCACTCAGAGCCCTTAACCCACTTTTGACCTTGATTCGGGCCACCCCAAGATAAGATTTCCTGAGCACCTGTTTGAGGATTAGTGCGCACATGAGGATGAGATTCTGGCAACATCTTGTTAGTTGCTAGGTAGCGGATAGCTGAGACTGGACGGATGTAATCGTAATATACTTTGGAGTCCCAAGCAGCGATACCAGCATCAAAGGTCGCATTTCCCAGGATGAAGAACATCTTTACATCCTCATCAAGAGTATTGCCGTCCCTTTGGGAAACAAACTGACCAAACATATGCCAGTGTCCTGCTGGCTTTACATTTCCTGGTCCATCTGCCCAATATTCAGCGAGTACTTTTTGTTGGTCAGTAAGTTCAGCACTGAACTCAATGACTTCTAGCGCACGCGCCATATACTCCCATGAGCCAAATTTTGGAGGAGGAGGAGGTAAAAATTGATTGCTAGACCTCAAAGCAAAGGGAGTCACCTTTCCCCAATGAGGGGTAAGAAATTTCTGAATTTTGCCATCTACCCTCAATGACTGCCAGTAATGGGGATCATTAATCTTATTCCAGGGATTAACTGGCTCATAGCCAATAGTATCAGCATAATTATTTAACTGATTTGAGCCGTCTTTGTGTCGGAAATCTATTAATACCTGAGCAACTTTATTACCAATTCCTGCTGCTGTCCTTGTATCAGTGGACTTATAGGTGTAATCATAACCCAGGTCATTCATCAACCGATTAAAGACATAAGTCTGAGAGGGGAACAAGTCAACTAGAGTAGTGTAGGCAGCATAGCTGATGGCTTTTCGTTTATTCTCTAGAGTAATCTGCTCCGGAGAAACTTGGAGAGAATCTCCCAACCGAGTACCAATTGCCACCGGATCATAAGCAGCCCAGGCATCGAAGATGCTAGTATGCACCAAGGCAAGGGAACGAGATGCTGGCGTAGGACCAAAATCACTATTACCTATGGCCTTGAGAGTTGCTTGGTTCCACTTCGCAACTACAGTAGCATCCTCCTTCAAAGTGAAATCTATAGCTTTTACTGGCAAACTAACAAGTACGCCTACTAATGTTAGTCCAATGGATAGTAAGGAAGAAACTGTTTTTCGCTTTTTTGACTTTTGACTTTTCATCGGGTATGTTTCATTTTTGTAAATGCTTGAACATCCCAAATCCGGCGCTGGTAACCACTTTTTCTAAAACGGTTAAACTTTGATAAATTCAAAGCTTGCAGCAATCCTATCCGAAAAAAAAATTCAGAGAAACAAAATCTCTAGTTTTTCTTTGAAGTAATGGTGATAAAACTAGCTGTTATAGCTTGTTGATAATAGTGCAAGCTATTAAACAAGGATGTTCTTAGAGTTCCAGGAAAAAGGGGTTGCTAAAAACGGATTTGGTATCCTATCTATTTGTACGAGACAAAATTTTACTGTCCGGAATATTCCCCAGAATATTTGTCAAGTTCTACCGGGTTACAGTTGTTTTCATCTCAGTGAAGTATAGAGTTGATCGTTTAGAGGTAGTCCTAATGAAAAAAGTAGAAGCTATTCCTGTTGTCTGTTGCGTACTTACGAGTCACACTCCCATGCACTTTTATGCACAAGGTAGGATGAAAATTTCTGGTGTCTTTCCACATCTATTGTCAGATTAGATTATAGGATACGACGAAACTCTGTGCGATCGCAACAGAAGAAGACAGATTTATCGCGTTTGTAGATACCAAGATGAGATTGAAAATTTATCAGCAAAAAATATGGCAATTTTTACAGCAAGAAAAGATTGGTCGTGTAGTTGTCATTATTGTTATATTGATCAGCCTTAGTTCAATCACTATATCCTGGCTGGAACCAAACTTATCTCTAATTGATGGTTTGTGGTGGAGCATTGTTACCTTAACAACTGTTGGCTATGGTGACATCACGCCTGTTACAGTTGGCGGTCGCATTATTGCAATCATCAATATGTTTGTCGGTATTGGAATTTTGGCAATTTTCAGCGCCACCCTCGCTAGTATTCTAGTAGATATAAAAAATCAAGAGGATTTAGGTATGAGTTACTATAAATTTGAAAATCATATTATTATTTGTGAATGGAATTATCGAGCTAGAGCTATTATCAACGAGTTACGCTTAGATGAGCAAACGAAAGAAACACCAATCATTTTAATTGCTAACATAGAAAGAAAACCAAGCAACGAACCAAATTTCTTCTTTATTAGGGGTTATGTATCTGATGAAACGTTGAGTAGAGCCAACTTAATGCAAGCTACAACTGTCATCATTTTAGGTGATGATACTTTAGATGACACAGCTCGCGATGCCAAAGTTATACTATCTACGCTGACAGTAGAAAGCATTAATCGCAGTGCTTACACGATTGTAGAGTTAGTAGACGAATCCTATGTCCAGTCTTGTAAACGGGCTAATGCTGACGAAATTATTGTTGGTAGCGATTTGAGTAGTATGCTAATTTCTCAGGCTACTCTTAACCACGGTATTAGCCAAGTTATATCGGATCTTTTGAGCTCTAAATATGGTAATCAACTATATAAAATTCCACTCCCTGACTCTCGGATTGGTAGTCCTTTTATTGAGGTATTTGTACAGATGAAGCAGACATATCAAAGTATTGTCATAGGTATACAAAAAGGTGGTGAGGGCAAAGTCATCTCTAATCCACCTACAGATTATCGACTTGAGGATGGTGATTATTTAATTGTCGTTGCTCAAGAAAAACCAAGAATCTCAGAGGTGGCAAGTAGGTTTTAATGAAGATAGTCATTGGTCATTAGTCATTGGTCATTAGTCATTGTTTATTGGTAAGGTTTGACTACTACTATTGATAAGTTACTGCACAATGATTAATTTAAATTACTAGTGCAGCACGGGCCGAAATAACCCACCAGAAGAGAGAGCGATAGAATCCTTACTCTATAAGCATTCTTAATTCTTAATTCTTAATTCTTAATTCCGCGCAGCGGTACTAGTCTAGACTGAAGAAGGAAGTCTTCAGCCTAGAATTTTTTGACTTGCAATGGTCTATTGCTGGGTATTTAATTGTAGTTAAATTTGCGTGAAGTCAGTGAGTTAATTGAGCTAAGTGTACTCCTCAAGGATCGATATCGCTTGCTGATTACATCAAGCCAATTTGATGTAGAATACCCTGACCAGTTACCAGTTCGGTAGCCAAACCAACAGCAAAACCCAGCATTGCCAAACGACCATTCCAAGTTTCAGCAAATTTAGTTAAGCCAAACTTTGTTTCTTGTTCCTGAGTCATCGTTAATACCTCCGAGTCAAATCAAATTAATCACTAGAGAGTTCGTGCTGATTACATCAGACCAATTTGATGCAGAATACCCTGACCAGTTAGCACTTCAGTAGCCAAACCAACAGCAAAACCCAGCATTGCCAAACGACCATTCCATATTTCAGCAAATTTCGTCAAACCGAACTTTGTTTCTTGTTCCTGAGTCATAGTTAATACCTCCGAGTCAAATCAAATTAATCAGTAGAGAGTTAGTGCCGATTACATTAGACCAATTTGATGCAGAATACCCTGACCAGTTAGCACTTCGGTAGCCAAACCAACAGCAAAACCCAACATTGCTAAACGACCATTCCAAGTTTCAGCAAATTTCGTCAAACCGAACTTTGTTTCTTGTTCCTGAGTCATAGTTAATATGTCCTGGTGATTGCTCTATGTAAACTAATGTAACGTCTAATTTTAAAGAAAGCAACATTTATTAAAATATTTCTGTACAAAAATATGGTAAAAGCTATCCTTCCTTTCTCTTGAACCTTTTCCCCTTCCCATGCGATCGCAAGAAGCTTTCCCCTTAAATATTGCTTATGGGACCAGCGGGGGCATTTGAGCGGTCTAACTTCCAAACAACTAAAGTATTTCCTGGTTGTAACGCCTTGAGACAAGCATCGAGTCCTGGTCGTTTTCTTTGCCCTATCTTTCTCCAGGATTACCGGAGGTGATTGAGGATGAAACCTTGGCTCATATTTCACTGCTTCCATACAGGCATGTGGTGCCGAACGGGACATATTTCATTGATGCTCTATAAGCTGAAAGCACTACATAATAAGGTTTTTGTCAGTGCCTTAGTTCAAAACTGTAATCTTCTTTTCAAATGCCCCCGCTGGTTCTATACTGGAACGACCTGATCCGCTTTCTCCTTCCCATCCCGAAAGATGACATTGCGGTGCAAGTTTTTCCCTCCGGGAGCGAGGGGCCACTCGAACCCGATCAATGCAGTGAAGGTGAACAAGAACGAAGGCTGTGCAAATCTTGATTTCACCGGTCAGGGGCGTCATTAATTAATGTACTCAAACAAGGCACTATGACCACCGAACTTGCTTGGAAGATCCAGTATGAGGCTTTCGCCGCAGCTGGAGGACTCTATGACGAGCGGCACGCCAAACTTTACGCCGACCTGGCTAGAGACCTGATAGAAGACGGTAGTTTCTCTATCATCTACAAAGGAGTCGCCCACGCTTGCTACACTCCGATGACAATTGACGAAGCACCACACCTTAAAGTGTACGTGCTAGCACCACTAGCCGTATTGCCCGAACACCAAGGCAAGCGTTACGCCACACGCCTGATGGAAGAGGCAGAGAAACAACTCGACGCAGACGCAATCTTCGTCGCTGGTCAACCGTTCCACTACGGTCGTCGATACAACACCCCACATAAGATCGGATTCCCGGTTAAGACCGAGGCTCCAATCGAGTGTTGGTTCGCCAAGGCCCTGACCCCAGGTTGCCTGGACGGTATCGTCTCTACTTCCACCATCACAGGTCCTTACTCAACGGAGCAGATCTGGCAGCATCCTAGCGACCAGTTCCCACCTCGATGACCTGGTACTGAGTGTTAAGACCCCTTGACCTACCCAGGAACCGACAACCATGAATAAGAAGCGACACATGACCGAGGAGATGGCCTCGTTCAACAAAGGGTTACAGCTTCTACCCTTTGGTAGTTCTCTTGGCCGCAGAACATTACGCCATACTTGGTCCTCGACGAGCTGCGCTGGCGAGAATCTCAGTCTCATCGCATCGCGACTTTGCGGTAGGCTTTACAGAAATAAGGAGCGCAGTTGCTGGCCTTCACTCGCGTGCTCAATAGGAAACTGGCTGAAATTGCCCACAACGTCGAGGTCTCACCCTACCTGGTGTGACTACCGAAAGTCTGAGAGCACAAAGGGAGGTGATTGAGGACGAAATCTTGGCTCATATTTCACTGCTTCCATACAGGCATGTGGTGACGAACGGGAGTATTTCATTGATGATCTATAAGCTCAAAGCACTACATAATAAGGCTTTTGTCAGCGCCTTAATTGAAAACCGTAACTTTCTGTTCAAATGCCCCCGCTGTCTTATGAAACCCTTACATTCTCTGCTGCTCATGCTGTTAGTGCCTATCGCAACTGCATGTGGCTCTACGAGTACTTCAAGTGAACAATTGACTTCACTTCCAGAACCATCTACCAGTGCTCCCAAACAGCAACCGACTGCAGCAGGGACGAAAAACCTTATAGGTACCCAGATGCTGAACCCTCAACCCATCAACATCACCCTTGATAGTTTGCCTCAACCTTTTGCTACCAATAGCGCCTTCAAAAGACCTAAAGTTGTAGCCATACCCCAAAACCCCACTCTGAAAGTACCCTCTGGCTTCAAGGTCAACCTCTATGCTGATGGTTTGGATGCTCCTCGATGGTTAGCGTTGACTCCTAGTGGAGATGTACTAGTAACAGAGACTAGAAAAAACCGCATTCGCCTTCTACGAGACAGTAATGGTGATGATGTCGCCGATGTGAAAAAACCCTTTGCCACTGGTCAAAATGGGGTAAATATCCCCTTTGGTATGGCATTTGCTGACAACTTCTTCTTCCTTGCTAACACAGGTGCAGTACTGCGATTTCCTTACACTCAAGGTCAAGAACAACTAACTGGTACAGGGGAAAAAATTGCTGACCTTACCCCTGGTGGCTACAATCAGCACTGGACAAGGAATGTTGTTGCCTCTCCTGATGGACAGAAACTCTACGTTTCCGTTGGTTCACGTTCCAACGTGGATGAGGAATCTTTACCCCGTGCCTCTGTCCAGGAAATGAACTTAGATGGTTCTAACCAGCAAACTTTTGCCTACGGCTTGCGTAATCCTGTTGGACTCGACTTTCATCCCACTACTGGTGAACTATATACCACAGTTAACGAAAGGGATGGTATGGGAGATGATTTGGTACCCGACTACTTCACCCGCATTCGCCAAGGAGAATTCTACGGTTGGCCCTACGCTTACTTGGCACCAAATCTTATCGAACCTCGCCAAACAAACAATGGTCAAAGCAAACGTCCTGACTTAGTAGCTAAAACTCAGACACCTGATGTTCTGTTCCAAGCTCACTCAGCAGCACTGGGATTACAATTTTATGATGGCAAGACCTTTCCAGAGAAATATCGCAACGGAGCTTTTGTCGCCTTTCGGGGCTCCTGGAACCGCAACCAAGGCACTGGCTACAAAATCGTTTTTGTTCCCTTTAATGCCAATCAACGACCTAGAGGCTACTACGAAGACTTTCTCACTGGTTTTTTAATTAACCCCTCAGGACCAAACACCTGGGGGCGTCCAGTAGGTTTGCTAGTACTACCGGATGGTAGCCTGTTGTTCACAGAGGAAGCCAACAATCGGATTTATCGTATTCAATATAGTGAGGAATGAAGTGTGAAGTATGAAACGACGGTTATTATTCTTAGCGATAAGTACAGCTAGCAGTCTTTTTGTATTAGTTGGTCGTGCCCAAATTCCCCCTAAAGATGCTGTTGAAGTTGTCGAGGTAGATGCTGCGGGTATCTTACATATAAGAACAGATGAATTAGCTCAATCCCAATCCCTAGGTTCAGGTTCCGGGGTGTACTTAGGTCAAGGCATAGTCCTCACGAATTGGCATATTGCAACTTATGCTGCCGTTTTACTCTGGGAAGAATTTGATTTACCGCTTAGCGAGCAACTGCTTACCTATGAGATTGGTGACAAATCAAATTTATTAGCTCATTCTTGGATTTGTCGGGTGGGATTCAATTTTGATTCAACAAAAACTGATGAAAAAATATATGAAGTAAGCCCTACTAGAAATAATGGCTGTGTTCCCTATGACCTCACCCAATGGTTGACATTTCAACCATCAACACCTAATTCCTCGTTGTCGATCAATGCTGCTCCTTTAGAACAATTACTCTTTGTTGACCGTGACTTAGAACTGGCCATTGTCAAATTAGATCCTCAAGACTTGGAGGAAACTCAAATTACACCACCTTGTTTATCAAAAGTCCCTGTCAAACGAGGAGAATCTGTAACTATTCAAAGCCATGTTGCTGGTATTTATCCAGCAGTAACTGTAACAGCAATAGTAGAAGATGAGGAACCGAAGCTACGCCTTGACCCTGACCCACGTATTCCTATAGAAAATCGGTACGCGGCAATGTCAATTGTTGCTACCATTCCTGCGGAGCAAGCTGATAGAGTTGGTCCTGGATCTTCAGGAGGACCAGTATTTAATGAACAGGGTAATTTAGTCGGTTTGGTATGGACAGGACAAGGATTAGAAGATGGGAGAAAAGAAGTATGGTTTACCCCAACATTAAGTTGGTTGCCACTACTACAACAAGCCAAAATTCCTGATGATGATTTACGCAAGATTTTAAATTCACCCTGTTCTGCTCAATAGCAGAGCTATTACTATCAGATGCAAGCTATGCCCCAGCAGATATTAGGTATCCTGATTAACCAAAGCTTGCAGCTGCTTCCCTGGTGAAAGTGTCGGATTATCAAGAGTACTAAAAGCTTTCTCCCCTTGTTCAATATGGGAAACTGGGGGAAAGGTAGTTCCATTTTCGGTAAAATCAGCCATAAACTACTCAAGTGATTCAACAATTGAATTCCCTATTCCCTGTTCCCTCAAAAATGTGCTTAACTCAGACGAAAAATACCTAAACATCATACTCTCGCCAATACGAGTATGTGCAAATTACCGACCGAAGTTAGGTCAACGAACATCTGAAGGCTATACCCTCGAAGGTTTCCAGAAGCTCTATAGAGCAGATTCTTTTTACACTTGGTTTGGTCTTGATAACCCCTTAATATACGCTGCTCACAAAGCAGCAGGTGGGATGACAAGTGTTTATCGTCAGATTGGTATTGGGTGTGAACACCTGTTCCGCGAAATACTTACTGACCACTTGATGCTAACATCAGAGCAAGTTAATTGGTCTTATGAGATTCCTGGGACAGGAAACCGAAAACGCAAACTTTCCCTTGATGCTCGAATTCCCCTTGAGAATATCCAGGATACTACAGCCCGTGAACGAGTAAAAGCTTGGATAGCAGCAGCAGCAGCGGATCTTGATGTTGAACCATCAATCATTAACAGCCTCACTGGTGCAGTATTCGAGGTTCGGCAGGGATATAAAAGCAAGGATTCAAAACGGCAAAATGCAGATCTAGCCAACGCAGCGACTGCCTACACAAAATCCTATTTTCCGTGTATTCTGGTTCTCTCCTCACAAATAGATACCGATATTGTCCTCAGATATCGCACCTCAAAATGGTTCATTTTGACGGGAATGGTAGGAGCTAATGACCCTCTTCAATCCACCTACGATTTTGTCAAAAACGTTGTCGGCTATGATTTAGCAGCTTTCTTCGAGAGAAATAGCGAGACAATCAAAAACGAAGTCGATTTGGTCTTAGAAGCTTTGCTATCATCACAATAACTATATATATGAGCAACACACAAGTTAAACAGCGTACCGACTATACATTTAAGCATAATCAAACAAAAGGTCGTCATGGGTGGTTGCGCCTAACACCTGCTTACTCTGTCAAGATTGTTAGAGAAGTTTTAGGACAATTCAACCTTCCCTTAAGAGTTATCGACCCATTTTCAGGAACCGCAACAACAGCTCTTTGCGCCGCTCAACAGGGTCATCAAGCGACTACTGTTGACATCAATCCCTTCCTCCAATGGTTGGGAAAAGTCAAGACAGACTTTTATAACCCAGACGATATTAATTTGGCTTACCAACAGGCAGAACAAGTACTATTGGCTGTATCTCAAGGCAAAGTCAAAGCCGTTACTCCACCTCCAATTCACAACATTGAACGGTGGTGGAATCCATTAGCATTAACTTTTTTGTGTCGATTAAAAGGGGGATTAGATATACTGCTCCCAGAAAGAAACAAATCAACCAATCTTCTGTTAGTGGCATTTTGTAGAACAATAATCAAGCTCTCCAATGCAGCTTTTAATCATCAGTCAATGTCATTCAAAGATACCAAACAGACTGATATATTTGAGAATCTGGATTGGCTTGAAAACTATGATAACATCTACAGGACAGAGTTAGATGCTGTCCTCACAACAGCACTAAATAATCCTCAACAACCATCCCAAATAATCGGTGGTGATGCCCGTCAATTAAATGAACTAACGCCAACAAAATTTGACCTACTTCTTACCTCTCCACCATACCCCAACCGTATGTCCTACATACGAGAATTACGACCATATATGTACTGGTTAGGATACTTAAAAGAGTCGCGAGAAGCAGGCGAGTTAGACTGGCAGGCAATCGGTGGAACCTGGGGAGTTGCCACCAGCCGTTTACTGGAATGGCAACCCAAGTGTACCGAGTTTGCCCCTCATTATTTTAAAGAAGTTCTTGATCGCATATCCCATGCCAATAACAAAAACGGTGTGTTGTTATCGAATTATGTAGCCAAATATTTTGAGGACATATGGACTCACTTACAAGCTGTAAGAAAGGTAATGAACTACGGGGGACAGGTTCACTACATCGTTGGCAATTCAACCTTTTACGGAGTCCTATTACCGACCGAGCGCTTGTATGCCGACATGCTCAAAACTCTTGTATTCAAAGATATCACAATCAAAACTGTACGGAAGCGCAACTCGAAAAAGGAGCTTTTTGAGTTCGATGTTTCAGCCAGATTTTTTAAGTAATGAGTGAATGAGCATTGGTAACAAGTTAAGGCAAAATCGTCGTTATCAAGGGAACAGGGAACAGGGGAGAGGAAATATCGATTTTTCTAACCCTTTGGGTTTTCCATATATAGTGTTTTTTGAGTTATCAAACACTATATATGGTACTTGACAAAATGCACGACCTTTTAACTTGTCACCATTGGTGAATGAGTATTAGAAGAATCTAACTCCCCAGGTAAGATTCGAACTTACGACCAATCGGTTAACAGCCGACCGCTCTACCGCTGAGCTACTGAGGATTGTGAGGTCAACGTTTGACACAGTTACTAATCATAGCGATAAAAGACACATTTTGGCAAGCACTTTGAGGAATTTTCTACAAAGAGGTAAGCTATGCTATTTGTGTCCCCTTCTATTCTCAGATTTCGATGCTGACGAATAAAAGCCTGCCTGTTTGCCTTTCCCTGGTGTCCACTGACTTACCAATATGGTCTACAGTCGAAACTGCTGGCACCCTCTATCAAAAGGACCAAGAGCGATTTCACCTAATCTTGAGGGAACCAGCTATTCCTGATTGGGAACCGGAACCAATAGCCATAGGTAACCATGCTCAACCACCAAATGCTCCAGCCATTCGACTCCTATGGCTAGAAATCTCACCTTACCGAGTAACGATGACGATGCAGGAAAGCAAGAAATTGAGCTATCGTCACTTTTGGGAACAAGGGGTTTATGGCTTTAACCGCTATTGGTTACAAGGAGAGCAACTCGAAGAACATAAGTCGTTTTGCCTACGTAACTATACTCGGAATTTACGGTTGGAGGGTCGCCCCTTACCCCAAAGTTTATGGCTCGAATATGAGCTGTGGTCAAACCAACTTCGGTTAGGTCACTATATTTTGCATCTAGAAATTGATGAATAGACGTGTTTGTAGGTATTAGGTGTTAGGTTTTGCTTTCCCAATTCCCCATTCCCAAACACCAAGAACGAAAGTACTATTACCAAATGAGAAACACTATACTATCGACAAGGAGTTACCTGACTCAGTCCAAGTACAATCTCATCGATCGCTCCTACTAAAGCTCTTGACTCTCTGGGATGATTAACCAGAATACTAAAAACAATTGTTCCGTAGTCTGGATGAACTAGGTATCCAGATAAAGCTCTGACTCCCCATAAAGTACCTGTTTTGGCAGAGACTCTTCCTTGAGCTGAGGTATTGCGAAGTCGATTTCTCAGAGTACCACTGACTCCAGCAACAGGTAAAGAAGAGTAGAAAGCCTCTCTCGTATTGGTGAAATTCATCGCTCTGAGGAGGTTTACCAAGGATCTAGGAGTTGCTGCATTTTGTCGAGATAAACCAGAACCGTCTACTTGCCGATAACTGTTGGAGTTAACTCCCAACTGCCTCAAAGCCTCCTTAACCGCCTGTGGACCCCCAATACTACGCAGCAAAGCGTCTGCATAGTTATTGTTGCTGTTGAGATTAGTTACATTCACCCATTCTCCTAGAGAGGTGGAGCGATACTTGGCTCTAGGGTCAAACTTTTGTAAAGCCGCAGCGGTAGTTAATAGTTTGATATTGGAGGCAGGAATGAGAAGTGAATCAGGGTTGTGGCTGTAGAGGATAGTCTTATCGTTCAATGATTCAACGAGAATACCCCACCTTCCTCTAGCAAAGCTAGGACTGTTGATAATAGAGTCGATAACTAGATCTAAATCGGAAGAACAAATGCGATTATCCGTTCTTTCCGGAGGTGGTACAGTGATTTCTATGGGATCAAAATCTTGATATAGATAAGCTGGTTTTTGTGCGATCGCTTCTTTGGCAGTCAGGGGATTTTCCCAAACGAAGGCTGCTACAGCCAGTAAAGCCAAGGGTTTGAGCCAACGACTAACCTTGTTCAACTTCTTGACTCCTTTGAGGAACGAAAAACTTGGACATCTTAGCATTGCTAGCTTAAAAAAGCTATCTGTTGATTTGAGGGAATTGGGAACTCGGCAAAGATATAGTGAAGACGCAACCTACCCTACTCCCAATAGTTTTTGGTTAAGGGGAAAAAGAAAAGAAAAAACCTTAATCAGGGTCATGAACATTTCATCAGTTACAAAAACGCAATCCTCAATCCAGAATCTGGCTGCAACTCAGGCAAGACCAGAAGTATCAGTAGTTGTACCCATTTACAATGAGGTTGAAAGTTTGCCTCAATTGATTGAAGCGATCGCGTCTGTATTAATACCTGCTCAGCTGAGCTACGAATTGATTTGCGTAGATGATGGCTCTACTGATGGCTCAACTCAACTGCTCAAAGAACAGGCTCTTACCCATCCTAACTTGCGAGTGGTGCTACTGCGGCGTAACTACGGTCAAACCGCAGCGATGGCAGCGGGGTTTGACTATGCAAGGGGTCGCGCTATTGTTACTTTGGATGGTGATTTGCAAAATGATCCAATTGATATCCCTGTGTTGCTCGCCAAGCTCTCTGAAGGCTACGATCTAGTTAGTGGCTGGCGTCAAAATCGTAAAGATAAGGCTTTGACTCGGCTATTGCCTTCCCTCATCGCCAACTGGTTGATTGGACAAATCACTGGTGTCAAAATTCATGACTACGGTTGTTCTCTAAAAGCTTACAGAGCAGAGTTGGTTGCTGATATGAATCTCTACGGTGAGTTGCATCGGTTTTTACCAGCTCTGGCTTTTATTGAAGGGGCAAGAATTACCGAGTTACCTGTACATCATCATGCTCGCCTTCATGGTCAAAGTAAATATGGACTAGGACGTACTTTTCGGGTAGTGATGGATTTGCTCACCGTCTTTTTCATGAAAAAGTTTCTGACAAAACCCATGCATGTCTTTGGCTTGCTGGGTATCATTTCTCTGTCCCTAGGAGTAGGCTTAGCCGTTTATTTGACCATTCTTAAACTTGGTTTTGGTGAAAGTATTGGCGATCGCCCTTTACTAATCTTAGCAGTAGTCTTGATCTTAACTGGTGTGCAGCTCTTGAGCTTTGGTCTATTAGGAGAGCTACTAATGCGTACATACCATGAATCACAGGGTCGCCCCATCTATAGAGTGAGGGAGGTAGTAGAAATAAGTGTTAAGAATAGTAAAGAGGAGGGATAACATTCCCCTCAATGTTTCGCCAGGGTACTGAGCAAGTGAAGATTTTTTGGGAGCTGGAAGCACAACGACGCCAAAATTTACTGATTTTATTTGCTGCTGGTTTGCTGTTTTGGTCAAGTGTAGCTTCGATGCTACCAACTATGCCCCAATACGTTGATGATATAGGAGGTACCAAGCAGCAGGTAGGACTAGTCATCAGTAGCTTTGGCGTTGGTCTAATATTGTTTAGAACCATACTAGGACGTTTGGCAGACCAACATAGCCGTAAACTGGTGTTGCTCATTGGTACTGGTATTGCTGCGATCGCACCTTTGTGCTATCTATTTGCGGACTCGATTGGTCTGTTAATGCTTATTCGAGGATTCCACGGCATTAGTCTTGCCGCTTTTACTACTGGCTATCTAGCACTGGTAACGGATTTATCTCCAGTAGACAAACGAGGTGAGTTACTTGGTTACATGAGTTTAGTCACACCGATTGGTTTGGGAATCGGTCCAGCACTAGGGGGGTTTCTCCAAGCGTTAGTCAGTTACACAGCTTTATTTGTGACTATTTCAGGTTTGGGTTGGCTGAGTTGGCTTTTTGCTAGTCAGGTTAGGGAGCCCAAAAGCATTCAAGTACCTGATTCTGGAGCCAAAGAAATGGCTTCTAGCCCTGCCTGGCAATTGGTGAGCAGTCCTCGTATGCGGGTTCCTGCTTTAGTACTGCTCCTAGTAGGTTTGAGTTTTGGCGGTTTGATTACCTTTCTCCCTTTGTTCATCAGAGAGACTGGCATCAACTTAAATCCTGGGCTGTACTTTACCACAGCTGCGATCGCTAGTTTTATTATACGCCTGTTAACTGGTAGGGCTTCTGACCGCTATGGGCGAGGTATATTTATTACTAGCTCTCTTATCTGCTATGGATTAGCAATGTTGTTACTATCCCAAGCTCACAGTCCCCAAACATTGTTGCTGGCAGGGGTGATGCAAGGGATTGGTTCAGGAACGATAATCTCAATTATGATTGCTTTGGTTTCTGATCGTTCTTTATCCACAGAAAGGGGTATGGTTTACTCAGTCTGCTTGAGTGGCTTTGATTTAGGTGGTGCAATTGCTCCGCCTATATTTGGTTTGTTTGCGGATTGGCTGGATTACCAAGGGATTTTCTATTTAGCTACTGCTCTATCCTTCCTCGCACTGATGATTTTCCTCACTCAATCTAGCAAGAACCTCTCTTACTCTCTGCGGTTTGCCACAGGGCGTGAACGGGATGTTTATGCTGTGGAAAAATAAGATTAACTCAACCCTACCCAGCTCCCCTAGCTCACTATCTCCCCATCACTTCCCCACCAGCTTAACCATACCAATGCCACCAAAATAGAGACCAATTACAGCACCAGCTAGTAAACTTTGGGTAAGAGGATCTGTGGAAGGGGTTAGTATTGCTCCCAAAATTGCTGCACCTAGAACAACAAAGCGCCAGCCAGAAAGCATTTGTCCAGAGGAGACAATACCCAAAATACCCAGTAGCATCTGAATAATTGGGACTTGAAAGGCTATACCAGTACTGAACATCAATAACAAGACAAATTCAAAGTACTTGTCAATTGACCACAACTGCTCTACCACATCTGCACCATAACTGATAAAGAACTTCAGAGCAGCCGGAATAAGTGCGATGTAAGCAAATGCCAAACCGATGAAAAACAGGATACTTGAACCCAAAACTACTGGTCCGATAACTCGTCGTTCCCGGCGAGTTAGTCCTGGTAAAACAAAGAGGATAATTTGGTAGAGAATAAAGGGACTGGCAACTACCAAGCCGCTGTATCCGGCAACTTTCAGAGAGACAAAAAAGTATTCCCCCGGAGCTAGTTGCAGAAATTTGACACCTTGAGCCGGAATTTCTAACAGCTGCACAATTGGTTTAACAACCACAAAGCAGCCAATAACACACACTACTACAGCAATCAGGGAGTAGAAAATTCGCTGCCGCAACTCCTCTAAGTGATCGAACAGAGACATCTCGACATCATTGGGTATTTCGTCAAGATAGTCTTTTTCGGGGTCTTCTGAACTTGGTTGGGATACGATCTCTACTTCGGAAGGCGTCATCTGTTTAGATCGATTCAGGGGACGCTAACTATTGTACCTAGGGAGGAATAGGTATTGATGAGTGAGAATTCAATGTCTGCCTTTTTGGATCCCCATAATGCCCTCAAGCGTAAGGCACTACTGGCAATTTTGAGTTTGATCATACTTGGCTCAATCATTGGTTCAATCGTTGAACGATTGAGACCAAATCCTTTCCCTATCAACCTCATTATGCCTCCACTTTTAGGCATCACTTCCCTGCTCTTATTTATGCGACTTTCTAGAAAACCTGAAAGCTTGCAGCAAGTGAGCCGAATCTTGATACTCGGGGGGATATGCCTCATCGGCTACCCAACTATATTTTTTACCATAAAAGCTTTCTCCTCACCCACCGCTACCCTCGTAGCAATTCTACCTCCCGTTACATCCTGTTTGTTTCTATTGACAATGGGAATCCTGATCTTTCTTCGTCCTCAGCAATTACTAGGTACGGCTGCCATCGCCTGGTTTGCTACAGCAGCTCCCATTCTGACCTACTTATTCTTACATCCAGCAGAACTAAACACACCGCGAGGACTGGATTTAGTCATCTCCCTAGGACCAGCAACGGGAGTACAAATTGCTTTTACTTTGTTTTATGCCCGCCTCCAAAGTATTGTCGATAGATTATATACTGAGCGATTACAGTACTATTCCAAGGTGATTGAGCGACAGTCTATTCGCCAACAGGCAATGGAACAAGCTTTTACCCAAATCCATAATGGACCCCTACAAACCTTGGCTCTTCTGCTCAGGGATGTGCAACAAGAGCAAGTCACTTCGCCACAACTACTCCAGCGCTTAGGTGAACTGAATGCTGAGATTCGGTTAGTGGGACGTAGTCTCACAGAAGAGGGCTATGTAGAGAATAAGCCAGCAATGGAGCTAGAATTCTTAGAACCTACGAATGAACACATCCTCCGCTTAGGGGAAGGAACCTGCATCGAACTTGATCGCCCCTTGCATAATTTACTGCACGAAGTTTATGCTCTCACATTGAAGCGCAATCTACCTTACTTCTCAACGATTCAAGTCAAAGTGCGGAATTTTGCACCTCTGATACACCCTTACCTCACCTTGGAGATGAAGCGGGACTTGTGTTTATGGTTAGAGGAAGCCTTGTGCAATGTTGGCAAACACGCCCAAGGTGTTACTAGGATTGTCGTAACGGGACAGCAGCGTAAAGAAGATTACGTTTTGACAGTTAAGGACAACGGTTCTGGATTCAAATTAGGGCAAGAGCAACAAGGTACCAACCAGTGTAACCTTTTGGCTCAAAGGTTGGGCGGACAGTTTCGGCGTGAGTCGTTACCCAAGGGAGGTACAATTTGTGAACTATCTTGGCCAATTAGGCGATAGCTTGCCAACGAAGGAGCTATTTGCAATCACACTCTTCCCTATTGCCTATTGCCTATTACCTTGTTTCTTCAGAGTTTAGAACACTAGCAATGATACCAGAAAGTATAATAGTGCCCTAGAATTAAAAATGCTAACTTTTTGGAAAATAATTAACGATTTTGACTAATATAGTTCCAGGGCGAATGCTACTTTCCCACAATTTTAATGTTTCCCCTGACGTTGTACCTCCTCTGAGTAAGGAAGAATTTGTAGAAGTGTTTCGCTTGGGATTGAGTGCTTACTCATCCTGCCAATGTAGGTTGGTGAATCATCCCCATTGGATTATGGAGATTCTCTTCTCAACTTCCGAACTTTCACCACAGCAGGTTGGTGAACTTTGTGCTCAAGCCATGCTCGATAAGCGTCAAACCGCAAGTTCTGGGGAAACTGCTCTCCCGAATATTCTGGTATTAGGGGGAATCAAAACAACTCCTGCCACAAGTGATTCTCCAGATGCTCTACAACCAGGAAACTGGGGTGTAGATGTTGTCGAAACGCCTTCAAGCAAATCTTTTTTGCAGTCAATCTCCTGGGATACAACTATTGCTAATAAACCTGCCGATAGTTTCTTTAAAATCGAATTAAACTAAATTTTCACAGAACCAATTTCATGAGTTTGATTACTGCTGGAATTTTGAGCCAATGGCGAGATGCCCATTCCACGTTTACCTTCTGACAATAGTTAAAATAAACACATAGACTGCCACTCTCCTACCCCAAACCATGACTGTTGCTCAAGAATTAGAAACTCCCCAAGATGTCACAGAAAATGTTATCTTTCCTTCTGGTGATTTATATAGTGATGAACCTCCCTTGGAAACGGAACTACATCTTAGGCAAATTATCCTACTATTCAAATGTCTAGAATGGTTGTGGCGAGATAGGAATGATTTCTATGCTGCTGGTAATCTGACGATTTATTATAGCCAGAATAAGCTCAAAACAGAAGATTTCCGGGGACCTGACTTTTTTGTTGTGTTAGACACTGAACCCAAAACCCGCAAAAGTTGGGTGGTTTGGGAAGAGGGTGGCAAATATCCCCATGTAATTGTCGAAATTCTCTCAGAATCAACAGCGAATACTGATAAAGAATTCAAGAAGAAGCTTTACCAGGATATCTTTCGTACCCCAGATTATTTTTGGTTCGATCCCTATACCCTAGAATTTGCCGGGTTTCATTTAGTAGATGGTAGATATCAACCATTAACACCAAATGAGCAAGGGCATTTGTGGAGTCAACAGTTAGAATTATATTTAGGTATTGATCAGGGACTATTGCGATTTTTCACTCCAGAAGGAGAGTTAGTTCCTACACCTGAAGAAGAAGCTGATTCGGAACGTCAGCAAAAAGAATTAGCTCTGAGTAAAGCAGAGAGATTGGCAGCTAAATTGCGAGAGTTAAATATTGATCCAGATACAATTTAGTACTATCTGTATAAAAAATTACCAATATCAACCATAAATTACGAAAAAACCGATACTGCTCTAGCCAAGAAAGTTCTCAATTCCACTGATGCTAAGTTCGCTCATATTATGTTTGCCATAGCTCTTCTAGGTAAGCTATAGTTTTCTCAGCAGTATTGCAAGCAGATCCCGCACGCTAGGCAGACTGTTGTAAGGTTTATAGTATTTGCTTTTTGTCTATTATTAACCGATGGGTTATTTCTGCCGTGTGGCACTAGCTAAAAAATAAACTTCTAAAGACTCGTGATGATGGATGAAGAGACTATTCAATTCACTTTTGGGCTTGATGAGCCGGAATTAGAGGATGAGGAAAGACTGAAGTTTGCTAAGAAGCTGCTGCCAGAGTTACGCAACCTCGATGAAGTGGAAAAAGCAGATCGAACAGAAGACCTATCTCCAGAAGCAGGTAGCAAGCCAGGGTTTGCTACTCTGGTAGGAATGTTGACGGCTGAAGTCAGCTTCAAAAATATTAAAGCATTCTTGGGATTTTTAGGCGATCGCATACAAGATAAGCCGATTAAGGGCAGTATTAAAGTAGGGGATAACAAAGTTGAATTTGAAGTCAAGAGTCGTCAGGAGTTAGCAGAATTTGAGAAAACAGCTCTGAACCTGATTGCAGCAATGAGTGGAGAAAACGATGCCAAGGAAGGTGGCACTATTAATCGGGGTTAGTGAGTATGGGGAAGGCATCCCATCTTTGTCAGCACCTCTCAATGATGTGGCAGCAGTAAAACGGGTGCTGGAAAATCCTAACATGGGAGGATTTGATGAAATCAAAACACTCATTAATCCCAATCTCCCTGCTATGCAAACAGCAGTACAACAAATATTTGCCAATCTTCGCAAAGATGATTTAGTATTGCTGTTTTTCTCTGGTCATGGCATTACTGATGATAACAATAGACTTTATTTAGCAACTAAAGGAACATCTAAAGATTTCTACAAAGCCACTTCAGTACCCGCTAGCTTTATACAAGATATATCTCGAGAAAGCTATCCCAAGCGACAGGCTATCATTCTCGATTGCTGTTATAGTGGTGCTTTTGCTGAAGGTTGGCAAGCAAAAAGCGTGGGATTTGACTTGGAAAAAGAACTAGGTGCAGAGGGAAGAGTAGTTTTGACTTCTTCCACAGCTACCCAAACCTCGTTTCAGCAAGAAGGTGAGGAGTTATCCCTCTATACAAAGTATCTAGTTCAAGGGATTGAAACGGGTGTAGCAGATAAAGATGGTGATGGCAAGATTCATGCCCATGAACTCCATGACTATGCTAAAGCCAAAGTGCAGGAAGTGAAGCCCAAACAAAAGCCAGAAATCATTATTGATAAAGAGGGCTTTAATATTCTGCTTAGTCAAGCTCCAGTGGATGACCCAGAATTAGATTTTCGTAAATTAGTCGAGAAATATGCAACTGAGGGTCAGATAACGAATGTTGCCTATCGTATCTTACGACTAAAACGGCAAAAGCTGGGAATAACAGAGGAAAAATCAGAGGAGATTATCGATGAAGTACTGGCTCCCTATCGTAAGCGCATTGAGAAGATAGAATTTTATAAGCAAGCCTTCACAGAGGAAGTTGAACAAAACTATCCCCTGACTGAACGGTTGCTTAATGAATTCAAGGATCTTAAAGATGCTTTAGGTTTAGAAGATAAAGATATCGCACAGGTTCAACAAGAAATTCTGGCAAGTAAGGAAGCAGAACATCAACGTCAGCAAGAGGTTCAACAACAAGAACAGGAAAAGTATACAAATAAACTACAGCAATATGAGCAGGAATTTTTAAAAGCGGTTGAACAAGAATACCCACTGAGTGAAAATGCTCGCAATTCAATCAATATTTGGCAGCAGTCTTTAGGGCTTAGAGATGAAGATATCAAGCGAATCGAAGAACTGATTTTGACTGCAAAATATCAAGATAAGCTTAGACAAGAAGTCAAACGGAGACAGAAAAAGCAAGAAGCGGAACAAATTAAACAGCAAGAGGAACAACAGCAACGAGAAGCAAAAACTCACGAGGAGAAACGAAAAGAGGAAGAAAGACACAGACAAAAAGAGCAAGAAGCGGAAAAGGTTAAACGGCAAAAAGAACAAAACCAACGAGAAGCAAAAAATCAAGAAGAGAAGCTCAGACAGCAGGAAGCAGAGCATCAGCGAAGGCTACAGGAGTATGAAGAGAAAGTTTCCATCTTTATTAGACAAGGGATTTCACCCTTCAATATTCGGCGGGAGTTAAGACAACTTCAACAGACTTTAGGACTCACAGATTCAGATGTGAGTTCGATTGAGACAAGACTTTTTTCACGACGCTCATCAGCTTCAGATACTTCTTCACCATCCCAACCAAGACAAGCGGGATTTCTCTCCTCCAAAAAAGAGCGGCGAATTGTGCTAGTAGTGAGTACAGCTTTAGGTTTAGCTTCTTCAAATTTTTCTGGGTTATTTTGGTGGATTGGGAATGGTATTCTTTTGGTAGGTGGTATGTATGTATGGAAAAGAAGTGGGGTGCAAAGGATAGCCACCTGGCGGAAGCTCATATTAAAGTATGGCGGAGTGTTAGGGGTAGTTGTATATGTGGTTGCTCTCTTGTTATTCCATGTCTTCCCTTGTAAGCTACAGGGTAGCTGCTCTATTTTGGTTGATGGATTACGGTTGGGTCTCACAACTTATATTACATCCATCTATATTGGACGCTGGTAGATTGTTTAAGACTTATTTCTGGAAAGTTTATCCTACGGATTTATAAGCTTTTTGCTAGCTCCATACCTAGCACTGTTGTGACGAACTATAAACAATAACTAAAATAGTTCCATAATCAATGCAAAATTTTAAGCAATGAGTTACCGAGATATTGTCACGATTGAATCTGGTAAGCGTGGCGGCAAACCTTGTATTCGAGGGATGAGAATTACAGTTTACGATGTTCTGGAGTATCTTGCAGCAGGAATGTCTCATCAGGAAATTCTTCAAGACTTCCCATATTTGACCGAAGATGACATTCGCGCTTGCCTCAGCTATGCTGCTGATCGAGAAAAAGCACTCTTAATTGTAAAAGTATGAAGTTGCTTTTCGATCATAATTTGTCCCCAAGCTTAATTAATCGTTTGCATGAGCTTTATCCTGATTCAAACCACGTTTACAGCCTAAGATTATCTGGATTCGGCGAGGAAACTGTAAAACAGTAGATATTGAGCTAATTTTACGAAGTCATTACGATGAAATTGAGGAGCTAAATTCCAGTGAAGTATTCAGTATGCTGACATTGTTTTAGAATTTTGGAACTAAGAATGTAGTGCGATCGCTGCTCCCAAGGAAAAGAAAGCGTAAGTTCTGAAGTCGTAGGTTGGGTTGAGGAACGTAGGCGTAAGCCTTCTCGTAGAGTAACCCAACACCAGTAAGGCTTTGTTGGGTTTCACTATCGTTCAACCCAACCTACAACCTACATTTTTAGCCGTGTCACGGCACTAGAGTAAGAATGTTTACAACTATAAAGAAGCCATCTTCACTAATTCATGAAATTCAGCTTGAAAAGGCTGGCGAATGGTATTTGTTTAAATTTAGTGAGTCTCTTCAACTTCGTCTGGAAAGTCTTCTGGATAAAAAGAAAGCTGACCAGTTAACTCTCGATGAAATGACTGAATTAGATACAATTGGGGAGTTAGACCGAATTTTTACCTATATTAATGCAATGCTTGCTGTTCAAAATGCCAATCAGTGATGAAGTTAAGCAGATTGTCTGAAAACGATCCAAATATTTATGATGCGGCAATGGGTTGTTTACTGGGAGCTTTGGTAGGAGATGCTGCGGGGGCAACCCTAGAATTTCTGGGACGCCAACCCACTCAGGAAGAAGCTAATCGCGCCATGATGATGCCTGGAGGTGGTATCTGGAAAGTTGCTCCTGGGCAAATTACTGACGACGGGGAACTGACTCTCTGTTTAGCTCAAGCGCTAACCAAAAGCCAAAGTTTCGAGATTGAAACCGTTGCTCAAAATTATGCTCAATGGGTGAATTCTAGACCTTTTGATATTGGTTCTACCACTGCTGCTTCTTTGGGTTCCTATTCCCAGTCTCAGTGGCAGGGAGTCTTGGAGCAAGAGGGGTATGCAGCGGTAATGACTCAAGCAGCGGCTGAAAGATGTATGAAGTCTAAAGCCAATGGCTCTCTAATGAGAGTTTCCCCTTTAGGAATTTGGGGGTATCAATTTAGCAACGAAGAACTGGCAAGATTTGCTCAACAAGATTCTCGCCTTTCTCATCCTAACCCCAGTTGCTGCTATGCAGTTGCCTGTTACACGATCGCAATTGCCAGCTTGCTCAGACAACCAGGCGATCGCCAAGCTGCTTTTAAATCTGCCAAAAGTTGGTTAGAATCACAAGCTCAGGCAACTCGGACTAGCCAAGGTAAAGAAGAAGTTCTCAGTTGGTTACAAGATGCTGAGAATAATATCGATATTAGCTATTATCCTCATGTGGGCTTTGTCAAAATTGCTTTTACCCATGCTTTTCGGCATTTACTGTTGGGTTCTGATTATATTGAAGCCGTTAGGGAAACTCTTAGTGGGGGTGGGGATACGGACACCAATGCTTGTATTGTCGGCGGATTAATTGGTGCTGCTTGTGGTGCAAGAGCTATTCCCGAAACAATGAAACAACCGGTTCTCAATTGCGATACTCAACAAGGGGAACATCCTCGAACCCAATTTTTAAGCACAACTCAAGTACCTTTATTAATCAAAAATTTAATCAATATCTCAGGGAAATAAGCAATTCCCAATTCCCAATTCCCAATTCTTAATTTTCATAGTCTTGCCGACGCAACCGTAGCTGAATTTCTTCGAGTAGCCTGCGGTTGGCAGCCATTAAATCAGCAACTAAACCAAACATCGATAACTGAAAGCCAATCAGAATCAAAATAGCAGTAAGAATTAAGCTGGGAATCCTGGTTCTGTCTGTACCGAGCAAAAAATAGACTAACCAGCGACAACCCAGCAAAAATCCTAAACTAAAGGGTATACTACCTAGAATGAGGAAAAAGCGCAGGGGTTTGTAAAGCATGAAAATCCGTAGGATGGTGAAAAGCGATCGCATCACATAGGAAGCGGGACTCTTCACCAAGCGAGAAGCGCGGAAAACGGGGTTAGTTCTAATCGGTACCGAAGTAATTGCTATACCCTTTTGTCCTGCTTGGATAATCGTTTCTAGGGTATAGGTATAACTGTTAAAGACATTAATCTGCATCGCTGCTTCTCGGCTAAAAGCACGAAAGCCACTAGGAGCATCTGGAATATGAGTATTACTCGCAAGGCGCACCACCCAACTACCTAGTTTTTGCAGTAGCTTTTTAGATAAAGAAAAATGGTGAATTTCCCAAATTGGTCTCGCGCCAACCACAATTGCCGCTTGTCCCACTAGAATTGGCTGTATTAGCTGAGGAATGTCATCAGCACAGTATTGATTATCAGCATCGGTATTAACAATGATATCAGCACCAGCTTTAAGAGCCGCTTCTATCCCCGCCATAAAGGCTTTGGCAAGACCTTGGTTGGTGGAGAAACGAATGATGTGATCTACCCCATAAGCCTTAGCTACCTCAACTGTGCAATCACGACTACCATCATCGATGACTAACCACTCAACCACATCAATACCTGGCAACTGGCGAGGTAAGGCATCCAGGGTGAGCCCTAGGGTACGTTCTTCGTTGTAACAAGGAACTTGAATAATTAGTTTGGTCATCCTTGGCTGGAGTTTAGTTATTTGTTGTTTATAGTGCTAACAAATAACAAATAACCAACAACCAAATCTAAAATGTTAAGATGCCCATTGATTTCCGCAACACCAATACTATCTGGGGTTCCATATTAGTGGAGACCCTCAACTGTCTAGGATTAACCACAGTTGTCATCTGTCCAGGATCACGTTCAACCCCTTTAGCTGTTGCTTTTGCTAGACTTTCTCAGGCAAACTCAGGAAAACCCATAGAGGTGATTCCAGTTCTGGATGAGCGCTCAGCAGCATTTTTTGCTTTGGGAATTGCTCGTCAATCTGGATTTCCAGTAGTTCTTGCTTGCACCTCCGGCACTGCTGCTGCTAATTTCTACCCAGCAATAATTGAAGCCAGGGAGAGTCGAGTACCTCTGTTAGTTTTGACTGCTGACCGTCCTCCAGAATTACGGGATTGTCATTCCGGACAAACTATTGACCAAATCAAGTTATACGGTAACTATCCCAACTGGCAAATATCTTTAGCCGTTCCTTCCGTGGAAATTGGCATGCTAAGATATTTGCGCCAAACTGTTATTCATGCTTGGGAAAGAACGCTGTTTCCCGTCCCTGGTCCTGTACACCTTAATCTTCCCTTCCGCGAACCCCTCGCACCTGTACCACAACTTGATACGGATCTCCTTCCCTCCCCCTTTGAACTAGAAGATTTCTTCGCTGCCATTTCCCCATCTCCCTATCTCCCCATCTCCCCATCTCCCTACCTTCCCGTTTCTCTCTACCAAGAATGGCAGCAAGGGAAACAAGGTATGATCATTGCTGGTCCTGCTCAACCCCAAAACCCCAAATCCTATTGCGAAGCGATCGCACAATTATCCCAAACTTTAGGATGGCCTGTATTAGCAGAGGGACTATCTCCAGTTAGAAACTATGCTCAAATTAACCCCTATCTGATTTCTACCTACGATCTCATCCTGCGCAATCAGGAACTAGCACAACAGTTAAAACCAGCGATGGTGATTCAAATCGGTGAGTTACCAACTAGTAAGAAACTGCGTGTTTTGTTAAATGATAGCCAACCCCAACGTTGGGTAATTGACTCGAGCGATCACAACCTGGATCCTCTCCACGGTCCAAGTACTCACCTAAGGATAGACTGGTCAGTGGTCAGTAGTCAGTGGTCAGTTGCTACTCATCAATCACACCAAATAACAAAAAACTCCCCTCTACCTCCCTATTTTCCCACCTACAGTACCCCATACAAACGTAACAATAAGGGTAACAGAGGTGGAGGGCAGGCACAATACCTACAAAAATGGTGTGAAGCTGAAGCCAAGGTCAGGTCAGCAGTTGACAAAAAAATGAGTACTATAAGCCACTTATTTGAGGGCAAAGTCGCCTGGTTACTTTCCCAAAGTTTGCCATCAGAAACCCCCCTATTTATTGCTAATAGTATGCCAGTACGAGACGTTGAGTTTTTTTGGTCTCCTGGTAATACTGGTGTTCGTCCTTTCTTTAATCGAGGTGCTAATGGTATTGATGGGACTTTATCTACGGCTTTGGGTATTGCTCACCAGAATCAGAGTAGTGTAATGCTCACTGGCGACTTAGCTTTGTTACACGATACCAATGGCTTTTTATTGAAAAGTAAATTTGTCGGTCATTTAACTATTGTTCTCATTAACAATAATGGGGGCGGTATTTTTGAGATGTTACCCATCTCCCAGTTTGATCCACCTTTTGAAGAATTCTTTGCTACACCCCAAGCTATCAACTTTGCTCAGTTGTGTTTTACCTATGGAGTAGAGCACCAACTGATTGAGTCTTGGGAGGAGCTAAACCAGTTGTTAAACCCACTTCCTACTAAGGGTATCCGAGTTTTGGAGTTACGTACTAACCGCAAAGCAGATGCTAGATGGCGTAAAGAGCATCTGGAAAAATTTGCAGTGGGTATAGGAAGGAGACAACTAAGTTAATTATCAAGTTAACCATGCCGTATTTAACTGATCCGCAAGAAATTCAAGCAATCATTGCTAAGTACGCTCAAGCCAAAATTCTTTGGCTTGATACAGAAGTAGCTGACTATCAAACTAGTAAGCCGAGATTATCTTTAATTCAAGTTTTGAATAACTCTACTAATCTTACAGAGAATTACCACAGCAAGAAGTTAAACTACCCTCAAGACAAAGCAGTGGCAACTACTCAAATCTCAGCTTTGTTAGGTAGTGCTGAGCAAGTCTCCATCTTAGATGTATTGAACCAACCAAAACTTGTAGATGAGTTCATTAAAACTATCATGGTTAACCCAGCAATTGAGAAGGTCTTTCACAATGCTAGCTATGATCTGAGATTTTTGGGTAAAGGGAAGGCTAAAAATATCACCTGCACCTTAGAAATGGCTAAAAAATTACCTTACTCCTTAGTTCCTTTACCCAACCATAAACTACAAACTCTTGTAGAAAAACTATGTTATTTGCCACCAGTTGATAAAACGGAACAAGAGAGTGATTGGGGTAGGCGACCCTTAACGACAAACCAATTAAATTATGCCAAAATGGATCCAGTTTATCTAGCTCAGGTGCATCAGCAGCTGTTAGAGCTAATTGAACCAGACCCTGCTCAGGAAGATATAGAAGCCCTGATTCTTAGGTATCGGCAGATTGAGGAGCGATGGAAACAGCTAGATGCAGAGGTAATTTACATCAAAGAAAGAATCAAGGCTGCAATGAAGGCGCAAAGGGTGTCCAATCAAGCCGGTTTTCACCTCTCTAGTTCCAAGCGCATTAGCAAAAAAGTACCTTTTAAACAACTGGCAAAACTGACCCAATCTTTAGGAATTGAGTTAGATTTGTCTGTAACCTTGACCAAAGCACTTCAGCAAGAACTAGGGGAAGCTGTTGAGGAACTGCCGGTGCAAGAAGAAGTTAATACTAATTGGCGACTATCGATTAAAGAGCAGAATGATGAAGACATTATATTTTAGCATAGGTATTGGCAAATGGCAACCAATAATCACCAGATATGGTCAAAAAAAATTACTATTGTCTGTTCTACTATTGCTGCTATTGTATTAGCGTTTTATTTAGGGTTAAAAACTGCTGATTCGATTAAGAATGTCAATTTTTCAGATATAGAACGCCCTCTTTATGAACACACAGGGTTGGCTTTGGGATTTGGTATTTTCACTTTTCCTTTATTAACAGGATTATTTTTATGGCTAATCTGTAAAGCTACTAATAATACCGTCTTACCTATCTCTGTAGGGAAAAAGATATTTTTCTTTTGTTTACTACCATATATACCATTGCTCATATTTATTGTCAGTTTCTAAATGATGCGCGACAGGGGAAGAATGAGCCTACAATGGAAGTATTAATCTTCTGGATTAGCTCTACTTAATGAAAACACTATTGACGCTTTTTAGCAAAGAACGGGGTGAACTTCAGACGGCAATCGATAAGACAACTAGCCCAGAACAAGTTGTGAGGCTGGTGCAAAGCCGACTGGATAATCTTGAGAGGAGTTACATTGGTGAGCTGAGTGTTGCACAAGTACGTCTGGCTTCCTTTTTTTTGGACACGGTACGTCAGTCCATTGCTACTCTAGCTGGGGTGAATGAGGTCAAGGCTTCCATACTAGAGTCTGAAGGTAGTTCTAAGCAAGTTGGGCGATTTTCTAGCAAAAGTATAGCCCTGAAAGTCTTACAGGGAGTTATTTGCCTGGGAATTTTGGAATCATTATTCTCTTTAGCTCCCACTGCTCCGAGAGCTTGGATGGATATTTTACTTATATCCGTGCTCATCGGCTTAGAAGTTATCTTCCAGCTTGACAAAAATACTGATAAAAATCTCGACTCAGATGCTGTTCAACCACGAATTGTACAAGTAGATAGCCAAGTCTTGCTAGATAAACTGGCTGAGGCGTTAAATACTATCGACTTAGCAGTTACAAGAAAGGAAGAAAGCCAAAAATTACCCGAAGCTAGTGGCATAGAAGAGTTACCAGAATTATTGAATCTTCTACAGAGGCTTGTGGGGGCTTCAGTTCTAGAAAAACCTCAGATGGCACTTGAACTGACAAAACTTTTGCCACAAGTTTTAAGGGAGCAGGGAATTCACTTCCAAACTTACCAACCAGATGATGTTCCCAGTAATCGTCAATACTTTGACTTTGAGCCCAATATTAACCCCAAAGCCAAGGATTATATAACTATAACTCCTGCTTTGCTCAAAGGCGATCGCTTGTTGCGGCGTGGTCGAGTTATTGAGCCAGCTTACTCCAAGGGGAAAGATTAATTAATTAAGACTATGCAAGTTTTAGAAACAATTGGATTTGATTTGGGGCACGGTGAAACTGCTGTAGCTAAGGCAAGAGTCGAGGGTATTGAATCACCGGATATGCTGGAAATCAATAATAAGAAAGTGCAAATTACTGCTCTAGGTTGGCATCCTGATTTGGGCTACCTGGTGGGAGAACAAGCCTTAATTCAAGTTGGGGTAACTAAACTAGAAATTGCTTTTAAGCAAAGACCGGATAATGATACTAATTATCGGCAAATAATCCACCATTTTCTAGAAACTTGCTACCACTTATTAAAAGTAAGTAAACAGATTGAAGGTGGAGAAACTAGTCAATTTTTCATTGGCTGTCCTTCCGGATGGTCAATAAGCGATCGCCAAGAGTACCAAAAACTAGCTCAGCAAGCAGGCATTCCCCTAGTTAGCATTGTGCCTGAATCGCGAGCGGCTTTTATGCAAGCCAAGGAAGCTGGGAAACTGGGCTATGACAAACTCAAATCTTCGGTATTGATTGTTGATATTGGTTCTTCAACTACGGATTTTACCTTAGTTAAGAGTTTGCATGAAATACCGATGGATTTTGGCAGTAACACCCTAGGAGCATCCCTAATTGATCAGGCAATTTTTGCCCGTACCTTTGCTAATCATGAAGATCAAGAATTACTGGCATGGGTGTTTGAAGAGTATCCCCATCATAAAGCCCGTTGCCAACTTGCTTGTCGCAAAGCGAAAGAAGATTACTTTTCTAACGAACAACTCTACAGCCATCCCCAATCCTTTGCACGGGGTTTTGAGTCAATTAATGAACAGATTTACTTTGTTCCCCAAGTTAACAAGGCGGTGATGGAGGAGATTTTAAACCAACCTTTGGCTGAATTAGAGGGCAAAAGTTGGATTGGAGCCTTTCGTGAAGCAGTGATTGAGGGGAAGAAAACCCTCGAGAAAGATGGTATTGTGCCAAAGGTGGTGCTGATGACTGGTGGTGCATCTCGTATGCAGTTTACCCGTCAAATTTGTGAAAAAATCTTCCCCGAACCTCAATCTCAAGTTCGTCCTGATCCCGAACCAGAACGTTGCATTGCTTTGGGTTTAGCACGGGTGGGAAGATGGGATTTACGAGCAGCTGCATTTAAAGCAGAAATTAATCAACACTTCGACTCCAGTAAGCTCAAAGAACTAATTTCCCAGCATATTCCAGAGTTAATTGAACTGTTAACTAAACCTTTGTCCGAGGGCTTAATTAACAATGCTGTTAAACCTAATTTACAAGATTGGCGAAATAATAAGATACGGACTTTGGCAGATTTGGAAAACCGCATGAAGAACCAGGCAGAAGCATGGATTACTAGTGAGCCGGTTCAGCAAATTATCAAAAATCAATCAGTTGCTTGGTTTAATCGTCAAATTAAATTTGACTTAGCTGCCAAAACTGACCCCATTTGTCAAAAATTTCAGATACCCAGAAGTAGTTTAAGGTTTGAAGAAGGCATCAACCCAGCTGTGGTTAATCCAGAATTATCACTTGGAGATACTATCCTCGCTGATACAGTGGCATTTATTGTCAATGTGGTCATAGGTGGGGGTACTATTGGTAGTCTCATTGCTTTGATTCTCACAGGTCATTTTACTTGGCCAATTGTACTGATTTACGGTGTCTCGGTGGTAGCAGCAGGAGTAGAAATAACTCGCTCTAAAACCCAAGAGGCAATTAAGTCTAAGTTAGATATTCCTAGTTGGAGTCGTTCTTTTTTGTTAACTGACAACAAGCTAGACTCTATTTGTGACCAAATAAATCCAGAGTTAGAGAAGGTTTTTCGAGAGCAATTAACACAAAACCACGAGGCTTTTGATGAGCTAAATGAGAAAATTGGGCAGCAGTTGAAGAAAGCACTTAATAATAAGGCTGAAGAAGCGGTGATTTTGATTCAATAGAATAGTTGAGAATTGAGAATTGAGAATTGAGAATTGAGAATTAATATTGCTCTGCTGCTTGCCTAAACTTCAGCTTATCCCACGTAATGCAAGTTGTGGGATGCAAGCCTCCTACTCTTCGAGAGACTGAAGAAGGTGGCTATTCAAGTGTCAGAAAGTACGCAGCGTACTAATGACCAATGACTAATGACTAATGACCAATGACCAATTTCTAGAGATCACGACTCGATTCAGTTCGGTTATCTCACTAGAGAATGTGCCTCTACTCCCACCTTATTGAGTGAGTATGGTATTAACAACGAATGTTAGTCAAAAAAGTAGCGGGAAAATCATTCCTAGAAGGGATGGGGGGATAGCCCCCCGCCACGAAAGTCATTAGTCATTAGTACACTGCGTACTTTGTGACGTTTGACAAAGGACGTGAAATCTTGTTGCCTTCGTAAGGAGCTGGATCGATATGGGATACCATTTTCAAACTAAAGCCATCTAGAGACATTAGAATTCGGTTGAACCTTTTCCCCTTTACCGTCGTCTAAATTGGTAGTACACTAAGAGTAAGGCAAACTCATACTGATTTCGAGTTTTTATTGTTTTCCCTCCTCACGAGCAGCGATATGCTGGGGAACGCTGCTCAATCAAAGAAGAGAGATTTTCGTCAGTATCTAGCTTCAACTCATATCCGCTTCCTTTGAGCTACTGCCCTCATCAACAGATGGCAGAGAGTTCTTCCGTCTAGCAAGAAGTTTGAGCTCCAACGAAATTTCATCATTACCTTTGAAGTCAAACTTCTCAGCAGATTTACTACTTGTTTACGGAGTCACTACTCACCGATGCCCACCACTAAGACCACACAAAAGAAAATTAACCCCACTTTATCAGCAGATATGGTTCGCACTTATCTGCATGAAATTGGTCGGGTACCGTTGCTTAGCCATGAACAAGAGATTGTCTATGGTAAGCAAGTGCAGCAAATGATGGAGCTTTTGGAAGCTAAAGCCTCCTTAGAAAACACACTAGAGCGCGAACCAACAACCAAAGAGTGGGCTGCACATCAGAAGATAACTGAAGCTAACCTGAAAAAAATCTTACAGGAGGGTGAAAGATCAAAGCGCAAGATGATCGAAGCGAATCTGCGCCTTGTGGTTGCGATCGCCAAAAAATACCAGAAGCGCAACATGGAGTTTCTGGATCTAATCCAGGAAGGTACTTTGGGCTTGGAGCGAGGGGTTGAAAAATTTGACCCAACGCGGGGTTATAAGTTTTCAACCTATGCCTACTGGTGGATTCGTCAGGCGATTACCCGCGCGATCGCTCAACAAGCCCGTGCCATTCGGCTACCTATCCATATCACCGAAAAGCTCAACAAAATAAAGAAAGTCCAGCGGGAGCTATCTCAAAAATTAGGTCGCAACCCTAAACCAGCGGAAATTGGTAAGGAGTTGGACTTAGAAGGTGCTCAGGTTCGGGAATTTTTGAGTATGGCTCGTCAACCCATCTCCCTTGATGTTCGAGTTGGAGATAATCAAGACACTGAGCTTTCTGACCTCCTAGAGGATAGTGGTCCAACTCCCATACATTACACTACCCAGGAGTCCCTGCGGCAAGACTTAAAGAACCTCTTAGCTGAACTAACCCCGCAGCAAAGAGAAGTTCTTGCGCTGCGCTTTGGGTTAGAAGATGGTAATGAGCTGTCTCTAGCAAAAGTAGGTCAACGGCTTAACCTCAGTCGTGAGCGGGTGCGCCAGTTAGAACACCAAGCTTTGGCTCAGTTACGGCGTCGCCATCGGAATGTCCGGGAGTACATAGCGAGTTAGTGCAAAAAGGCAGAACCCACCCCTCCTCCCAGGAGGGGAACTCCGAGGCTACAAGGGAAGAAAGCTTGTAGTAAGATTTTTTACCTTTTTTAAGTAACGGGCTATTCCTGCCGCTCTGCACTAGTTCAATTAAATACGAAATACCTGTAAAATGGGAGTGTTAGCAGTTAATTGCTATCGCTCCCATTTTAGTAAAGATTTGTAGTTTTTTGTATAAAAAAACTGTAATTTTGAGGGCTTATTTTAAGATTTGTAAAGCTTTTGCTAAATCTCAACTGTTGCTATTGAAGCTGTCCATTGGATAAAAAGTTGAAGCTCTTATTGACAAGCTAACCATTTGGGCGAGCCAGCACTCAGCTCATCAGGGGAATCAGTACTTAGAGCTTCCTTGTTAAGTTGATTAACAAGGGTGCTCATCACACTGCTCTCTAACTACTCAGAAAAGTTAGAGTACTAAGTGTGACGGTTAATGAACCGGTACGGGGAGATCAAACAAGAGTATCTTTCGATATTAAATCTATTCATAGGATAGATATTGAGAAAAATCACCCTGTCCTGGCTCAAATTAAATTTTTCTCGCTAACCCTGCTTCTGACAGGACCTGCTGTTCAGCATCAAGGTCGTTTTTGGCCAAGATACTTCAAAATAAAAAAAAGGGGTAACCATTGTGATTAACAGATTAATTGGATTCTTTAGGTCGCAACATCAGCTAGTTCATTGTTGGGAATTACCGCTGATGGGGTTACTCTTAACAGTGGGATTGACAACGAATGCATCAACTTTGGAAACCCCCTATTCTCAGCAACTAGAGAAAGAAACTGATTCTCAGCAACTAGAGGAAACAACTGATTCTCCAGAGCTAGAGGAAAAAAGTGATGCAGCTGCAATAGAGATGCCATTTGGTTTGGCACCATCATGGTCTGTTAATCTGAGTGAAGGGGTGGCTAGTTCGCCAGAGCCAACAAAGACAGAAACATCTCAAGCAGAGTCGATTCCTGAGCAAGAAGTCGAAGGGATAATTACTGAACTAGAAGTCCCAGATACTCGTACTCCTACACAGGAAGAAGTAGCTGTCAACCAAGAACCAGCACCAGAGGTTTCTACAGAGGAATTAGAACCAAAGCCAAACTCTCAAGCACAGGATTTACCAGATGCTGGTATTGAACAAACACCAGTTGAGGATACCTTGCTCGCTAATGGCACTTACCTCTATGGTCAGTCATCAGAACCGGAGCAGATTGGTCAAGAGTATATAGTTTTTGAAGCCAATCAAGGCAAGGTAGTTGGTGCTTTATATATGCCTAGCTCGGAATTCAGCTGTTTTTACGGCACCTTGGATTCAAATTACTTGAATTTGAATGTTGTCAATCCTTATGATCAAACAGCTATTTCTCATGTAATTGCTCGTGAACAACCTTCTGTTATTGCTACAGCTGGTGGTCAGCTAAACTTAGAAAAGACTTACGACTTGCTTAAGTATCCTCACGCAGTCGGACTTGAAGGATATAAACAGATTAGTGAGGTTAGCGATAATGATCAGCGTATTCTGAGTATGTGTCGCAACGACTATCAAGAACAGATTTGGACTCATTGATAAATGTTGGGTTTCACTATCGTTCAACCCAACCTACATTTTTAGGCGCATGTTTCCACAGACAGGCAAGATGCCTGTTCCACAAGAAGCTGATGATTGAATTTGGTGCAAATTAGATGCGTTGCGAGCTTACCTATTATTTGCTGTTGGTTTATTCTCTCGCTTGTCCACGTCAGTTTTGACTTTCAGTTTCTGAAGAGTAAGTTCTAGATCGAAAAGATATCGACCATTAACCATATAAATTGTCGTGAAAGCTCCGATGCAGAATATTAGTACTGCACAAAGAGGAAAGGTAATTTGCCAGAGCGGGAAATTACCTTTCTTGTCAAAAGACAATCTAAAATTCAAAATAATTATGACAAATAATCTTCCTTTAAGTCTACATTCTCTACCTAATACCCTTCCTTCAGAAGGGGCTATCTGTATCGAATTAGCAGAAGGAATCCCCATTTTTCGTGTTTCAAAAAAAGTGCATAATAGAATTGAAATGTTACTTGTAAAAGAAAAAGAATCTACTCTCAATCGTGAAGAACACAAAGAATTGAATGAATATGAAGAATTAGATGATTATATCAGTTTGGTTAATCGTCTTGTCAGAAATATTTACTTAAATCAAAATTAACTTGAATTATTGGTGTGCCTAATAGTCGTTATTTGTCTGAAGCAATTCGCAATCAAGTACGCCAACGTGCCAATTACTTGTGTGAATATTGTCATGCTTCAGAAAAATGGCAATATGTCAGCTTTACAGTTGATCATGTTATTCCAGTAGCTCAGGGTGGTTCTAATTCTCTGGAAAACTTAGCATTAGCTTGTTTTCACTGTAATCGCCGGAAGTCTAATAAAATTACGGCGATAGATGAGCTATCAGGTTTAGAAGTATCTTTGTTTAATCCTCGCTTGGATATCTGGAAAGAGCATTTTATTTGGTCTGCAGATAAACTTTCAATTATTGGTTTGACACCAACAGGAAGAGCTACCGTAGCAACCCTAGCGTGTAACAGATTGCGGATTATCAATATTCGTGCTGCTGATTTAGAAGTCGAGCGGCATCCACCACCAGGCGATCCGATTCAAAATTGAGAAGATGTAGAGAAGTTCTATCTCGCCAATTCCCCGATAATTTGGATAGCACCCTAGACTTGCTGTTACAGCGTGAGTTAATTGAGCAAGTTGGCAGAGGCTACTGCTTCCAGGTAGAGTTAATCCGACGCTGGTTTGACAGGTAACACTAAGCACGCATACATTATTTTATTGAAAATCCTTTACTGACCAGCTGCTGCATTTGCAGGAATTGTCAGCTCAACACTAAACGGTTGTGTGCGCTGCTCATCGTCTTCAGACCAGAGCAATTCACCTATAAGCTGGTATTGACCGGAAGTAGGAACTGGTTGGTCTTTACCAGGATACTTTAACAGAAAATAGCGATCGCTCTGGGCTACGATACCAGTTGGTTCAATACCACCTTTTTCTACAACTGTTTCTCCCTGTTGCAATGTCCAGCTGACTACAGGACGAACTGATGCCATGCCTGTATTACGTACTAGCAGCTGTATCTGCTTTTGCTCTGGGTTCCAGCTGGCACTCTCCACTACCAGATTAGGAGACAAATCTCCTTGACGTACATAGACAGTAGTACCGATTCTCGCAGTGAGAGCAACACGATTGCCAGTAGCGTCGGTTGCTTGGTTTAGGGTTTCTGTGAACACAACTGCTCGATATTCCCCTTCTGGCAAACTAGGAGGAAAGCGAGAAATCAGACGTATCCGCCGGGTAACTCCTGGTGGTATAGTTAGCTCCCTAGGGGAGAATTGTAGATACTGAGTGAGGTCACTGGGACTGGACGTTAAGGTAGTAAAACCAGCATCCCGACTATAGGTAAAAGGTTCAGCATAGACACGAGCTCGAAATGGTTCATTACTAGTGTTGGTGACGCTGATAACTCCTTGAGCTTGACCCCGCTGTGCTTCCACCTCAATTACTAGGGGGGAAATTTTTATCTGTGCTTGAGCCACACCACCCCAAAGCAATGCCGCAGATAATATCCAGCTGCTGAGGTGGGAAGCCACGGTGACAAAAGAATTAGAACCCATAACCATCATTCAATATCAATGGAAACGGAGTGTGCGGAACTATATGATTTCCGGTTTTTTTGGTGATGTGGTAAGTGTTAGGTATTTTTCCACTTAGCGATCGCATTTCCTATCTAACTAGACTTTACAGGCGCACAATTATCCCATTGTAAAAAAGGATACCATAAAAAAGGTTGTCAAGGAAGCGATCTACTAACGATATAAAAAATGAGATTGAGTAACAATGGCAGATATTCAATTTGAGGTTCAAGGAGAGGATGCAGTTGCTGCAACAACCGAATTATTCTCGATTGAGGGCTTGTCCGGAAATTGGGAGGCTGTAACTGAAGAGGATAAGGAAGGTACTTTAGCAACAATTGGTGCCATTGTCGGCATTGTTGGTGGTACGATCGCGATCGCTGAACAAATTCGCAAGTGGTACAAAGAATACCAAAAGGGTAAGTCTGGTAAAAAAATTGACAAGGTGCTGCTAGTGTCTCGCAGTGGTAAGCGGTTGTTGTTGAAGGATGCCACAGTTGAACAAATTAAGCAAATCCTAGAAAGCTGAGGCTGCAACCGTGCAAATCCTCCACCTTAACCTCAAATTAGTTCAGGATAATTACGTAGAGCTGCGTTATTTTTTTGACAATCCTCATCAGTATCAGTCCCGGAGGTTGCCTCTGGAGGAAATTGCTGAATTGCTGAAGCTGGCTGAACAAGACTACTATGTCAGGCTGGCAGTCGATTATGCGGTTACTGGACAAAAGCTGTATCGCTGGTTGGATGGCACAGAACGGTGGTTGGAGCGATTGTTGCAACCTTATCAGCGAGAAGGGCTAGTATTAGCGATCGCGGCAGCGGAGAAACTAGCTCATCTGCCTTGGGAAGTGCTGCATGATGGCAAGGATTTTTTGGTAGAACGGTTGCCTGGGGTAGTGCCAGTAAGGTGGGTAGCAGATGCTACACCAAAGTTATCGGTGGTGGCAGAACCGGAAAATCGGGCGCTGAATCTGTTGTTTATGGCAACCTCTCCTTTGGGAGTGGAGCCAGTACTGGATTTTGAGGCAGAAGAGGGACGCATATTGGAGGCGACGGCGCGGCAACCTTTGGCGCTGACGGTGGAGGAAAGTGGTTGTTTGACGGAGTTGGGCTATTTAGTTGAAGATTACGGCAAGCAGTACTTTGATGTTTTGCACCTGACGGGACATGCTAAGTTTGAGGCAGGGGAACCTCGGTTCTATACGGAGACGGAAACCGGGGAAGCTTACCTCGCTAAAGCGGAAGATTTGGCTAGGGAGCTACAGTTTCAACTACCCAAGTTAATTTTCCTCTCCGGTTGTCGTACTGGGCAAGCTGGACAATCCGGCGCTGTGCCTTCGATGGCAGAAGAATTGCTGAAGGCTGGAGCCAAGGCGGTTTTGAGTTGGGGAGATAAGGTATTAGATACTGACGCAATGACAGCAGCGGCAGCTTTATATCAGGGGTTGGCAGCAGGAAAAGGGTTAACGGAGGCAGTGGCGGGTACTTACCAAGCCTTAATTAAGCATAAAGCGCGGGATTGGCATTTGTTGCGGCTGTATGTAGCAGAGAGTTTACCGGGAGAGTTAGTTACTCCCTTGAGGCGACGAGGCAGAAAACCAGCACCACCTCCTTCTATCGCTACGGAATTTTTAGATGCCGCTGGTAAAGTAAAAGTGCCCACACGCGGTAGTTTTGTGGGGCGTCGCCGTCAGTTACAGAACTGTTTGAGGGTGCTGAAAACTCCTACAGAAGAGGTGGGAGTCTTGATTTATGGTATGGGAGGTTTAGGTAAGAGTAGTTTAGCTGCTAGGTTGTGCGATCGCTTGCCGGAATTTGAGCGACTGGTTTGGGTAGGAAGGATCGATGAATCCAGTTTAGTAAATCGCTTGGCACAGCAGTTGGATAGTCGGGAATTGCGGGAACTGCTGCAAGGGATGGATGAGGAGTTAAAATTCCGGTTGAGGAAGGTATTTAAGCAGTTGGATAGTGAGCTGTTACTGGTGCTGGATGACTTTGAAGTGAATTTGGAGGCACAGGATGGGGAATATCTGCTGCTACCGGAGGCAGCTAAGGTATTAGAAGCCTTAGTTTGGGCAATTAAAGATACCTATGTTCCCCATCGCATAATCCTGACTTGCCGTTACCAGTTTGCTTCACCCCTATTACAGCACTTCTACCAACAACCCTTGGATGGTATGCGGGGAGCAGATTTGCGAAAAAAGTGTAGTCGCCTCCCTGCTTTTGGTGCAGCATCAGAAGTAGAGGGGGCGTTACAAGCCGAAGCTAAAAGATTAGCAGATGGTAATCCCCGCTTGTTGGAATGGTTGGATAAGGTATTGGTTGCTGCTACGGTGGATCGGGAAGCAATTCTTCGTCGTTTAGCAGCAGATTCGGTGGAGTTGCGGGAGCAAGTCTTGGCAGAGGAGTTACTCCAGCAGATAAATCCGCCTCTACGGGAGATGTTAGAACGAGGATTGGTGTTTGAATTACCAGTACCGAAGGAAGCTTTGGTAGCAGTATGTGCCGGAATTCCTCAACTCGAACAGCAGATGGAGCGAGCAGTAAGTTTGGGATTGTTGGAAGTTAGTTCGGATGGGGGGTTGCGAGTACCTCGGATTTTGCCTTTGGAGTTAGGTGGGAATCAAAGTTTGTTTCAGGAAGCAGCAGAGGTACTTTATCGTCTTTGGTGGGAAGAGGAAGAGTTTCCAAGTGAGGAACAAGGACTGGAAATTAATCGATTGGCTATGCAGGGTAAGGTGGAGGAAATTGCTGTGGAAATTGCTGATCGTTTGACAAAGAATTGGATTTATCGTAGTCAATATCGAGAAACAGTTGATCTTTGCCAAAAAACTTTAGGCATAGTTGCAGATTATCGCCTTCTCCATAATTTAGCTCGTGCTGAGCAAGAGCTTGGTGAGGTAGAGCAGGCAAGTAAGGATTATCAACAAGCCTTAGCTATTTGTCCAGCAGCTGATGAGGAAGTAAAATCAACTATCATTCACAACTTGGGAAACCTTAAAGCTGATACAGGAGATATTCCTGGAGCAATCTCACTTTATCAGCAATCCTTGGAAATCAAGGAAAGTATTGGTGACTTGCAGGGCAAAGCCTCTACTTTATACTCTCTGGGAAGACTTAAAGCCAATACAGGAGATATTCCTGGAGCGAGCGCACTTTATCAGCAATCCTTGGAAATCGATGAAAGGATTGGTGACTTGCAGGGCAAAGCCATTAATTTATACTCTCTGGGAAGACTTAAAGCCAATACAGGAGATATTCCTGGAGGGATCAAACTTTGTCAGCAATCCTTGGAAATCTTTGAAAGTATTGGTGACAAGCATGGCAAAGCCGCCACTTTACACTCTCTGGGAATCCTTAAAGCTGATACAGGAGATATTCCTGGAGCGAGCGCACTTTATCAGCAATCCTTGGAAATCGATGAAAGGATTGGTGACAAGCAGGGCAAAGCCATTAATTTATACTCTCTGGGAAGCCTTAAAGCCAATACAGGAGATATTACTGGAGCGATAGCACTTTTTGAGCAATCTTTGGAAATCTTTGAAAGTATTGGTGACTTGCATGGCAAAGCCTCTACTTTACACGAATTGGGAAGACTTAAAGCCAATACAGGAGATATTACTGGAGCGAGCGCACTTTTTGAACAATCCTTGGAAATCGAGGAAAGTCTTGGTAACTTGCAGGGCAAAGCCGCCACTTTACACGAAATGGGAAGACTTAAAGCTG